>SXGT01616603.1_pt1 | contig 56406 bp, 32 predicted proteins | sample 3176221 | NCBI WGS metagenome assembly SXGT01 (sample SAMN11356862, study PRJNA531348) | freshwater metagenome | isolation source: freshwater sample F1-120 | place: China: Fuxian Lake, Yuxi | collected 2017-12-25 | reverse complement strand
GGGTGAAATGTTGGGCAATGGTTCGCCCCGGGGAGGGTTGAGCGGACGCGGGCTCCACCGCAAAAAATTGTTGATTCATTGCCAAGACCAGATTAAGGGATGCGCATGAGCAACGGCGGAGCAGGCCTATCTTCCCCCAAGCCGCGTGTCCGAATTGCCGCCGACATAGGCGGAACATTCACCGACATCACGGTTCTTGGGATGGACGGACAGCTGACAACAAAGAAGCTGCCCTCGACGCCCGACGACTATGCCGACGGTGTGGTCAAGGGCATCCTCGCGTTGCTTGCCGAAACCGGCATCCGGCCGGGAGACATCGCCGAGGTTTTGCACGGCTGCACAGTGGCGACCAACGCCATCCTTGAAGGGCGCGGGGCGCGCACCGCGCTGGTGACAACGCGTGGGTTTCGCGACGTACTTGAGATTCGACGCATTCGCGTACCGCGTCTCTATGATCCTCTTTACGTCAAACCGCCACCGCTGGCGCCCCGTAACCTCCGCTTCGAGATCACCGAGCGGCTTGGTCCGCGCGGCGAAGTCCGCATCCCGCTGGCTGAAGACGAAATCTCAAGTCTCACCGAACGGATCGCCACAGCCGACGTCGAGGCCGTCGCCGTATGCTTTCTCCATTCCTATGCGAACCCGAGCCACGAGCAGATCGTGGGCGCGGCGCTCCGCCGTTCGTTGTCAGGGGTCTTCGTTACCCTCTCAAGCGAGCTCCTGCCCGAGATCCGCGAATACGAGCGGACCAGCACCACGGTCATCAACGCCTATGTCGGCCCCCCCGTGCGGCGCTACATTGGATCGCTGATGAGCAAGCTCACGGCGGCGCGGATCAACGCCCCGCTTCTTGTCATGCAGTCGGGCGGCGGCGTGCTGGAGGCCGAGCTGGTGATGGAAAAACCGGCGCTAATAGTCGAATGCGGGCCAGCGGCCGGGGTGATCGGCGGGCTACACATTTCGCGCGCTCAGGACGAGCCCAACCTGATCACTTTCGACATGGGAGGTACGACGGCAAAAGCCTCCATTATCGAGAACGGCCGCATCACACGCACCGATGAGTACGAGGTGGGCGGCGGCATCTCTCTCAGCAGCCGGCTGGTAAAGGGCGGAGGCTACGCCCTCAAGACTCCGGTCATCGACATCTCGGAGGTTGGTGCCGGCGGCGGCAGCGTCGTCTGGTTCGACAAGGTTGGTGTGATGAAGGTCGGCCCGCACAGCATGGGCGCCGTGCCCGGCCCCGCCTGCTACCAGACCGGCGGTACCGAGGCCACGGTGACCGACGCCAACGTTGTCCTCGGTTATGTCAATCCGGTGGCGCTCGCCGGTGGCGGCGTCCCGATGTCCAGCAGCCGTGCGCACGAGATCATCGCTGAAAGGGTTGCCAGCCGCCTGGGTGGCAACGTCCGCGATGCTGCCTACGGCGTCTTCACCATCGCCAGCGTCAACATGGTGCGAGCGGTCAAGGCGATCTCGACCTATCGCGGTCGCGATCCGCGCGACTTCGCACTGCTTGCATTCGGCGGCAACGGCGGCATCTTTGCCACTCAGCTGGCCGAGGCACTGCAGATGCGCCGCGTTATCATCCCGCCCGCGGCCGGCGTCTTCAGCGCCATCGGGCTCCTCGCCAGTGACATGGAACTCACCATCTCCAACACTTACCTGCGCCGCACGCGCATGGCCGTTCCGGCCGAAATCGCCGAGCGTTTCGATCGTCTCGCCGCCGAGGTTCGCGCCCGCCTCGCCGGCCGTGGTTCCGGCCTCAAATTTACCTACAGCGCGATGCTGCGCTACGCGGGACAGGCGTTCGAGTTATCGGTCGAGACTTCCGGTGCGACAATGACAAAGGACGGTGTGCTGGCGATTTCCGAGCGCTTCGAGGTCGAGCACGAGCGCGTTTACGGCCATCGGTTCTCCGGCGACGCCGAGACCGAGTTCGTCAGCGTCGCGGTGACCGGCGCGCTCACGCCCGCAGACAAGCCGAAGCTCAGCGCCGAGACAATCGGCGGCGGGCACTCGGGCTCCCGGGCCGCCAGGCGCGCTGCCTACTTCGGCGTGACGCATGGCAGTCTCGAAACGCCGGTCATCGATCGCCTGGCACTCGCGGGCAGCCCACGCCGCGGTCCACTGATCATCGAGGAGTATGAGGGCACGTCGCTGGTGCCGCCGGGCTGGAGCGCGAGCCTTGACCGACACGCCAACATCGTCGTCGAGCCGCTCGAGAATGATCACAAGTAGGTGAGGAACAGAATGGAAATCAACCAGATCCAGCTCGAGGTGATCAAGAACGCGCTCGATTCCGTCGCCGACGAGATGGCGCTCATCGTCATGCGCAGCGCGTACTCTGGCATCGTCCGTGACGCCATGGATTACTCCACCGCGATCTGCGACGCCGAGGGACGGACGCTGGCGCAGGGCCTGACCACGCCGTTACATCTGGGCAGCTTCTTCGACGCCATGCAAGCCCTTACCGCCCGCTTTCGCGGCAAGGTCGACCCGGAAGACCTGTTCATTTTCAACGATCCGTACGTGGCCGGCGGACAACACCTGCCCGACATTTACATTGTCAAACCGATCTTCCTTGGAAGAACCATCAAGGGCTGGGCGACCACGGTTGCACATCACAACGATGTCGGAGGGATTGTGCCGGGCAGCAACGCAATCGGCGCTCGGGACATCTACGGCGAGGGGTTGCGCCTGCCGGCCCTCAAGCTCAAGGAGCGTGGGGTCGACGTGCAGCCGATCTGGGACATCCTGGAGCTCAACGTCCGGGTGCCCGTCAAGGTTCTCGGCGACATCCGCGCCCAGATTGCAGCCTGCACGGTCGCCGAACGCAGCTTCCTCGACCTCTACAAGCGCTATGGCGAGGCCGTGACGGACGCTTATTTTGCCGAGATCCACCGCTACGCCGAACGCCTGGCGCGCGCTGAAATCGCCGAGATTCCCGATGGAGTCTACCGTTTTGAAAACTGCATCGACGGCCTTGGAACCAAGCCGGAGGAAATCCCGATCCGCGTCGCCCTTCACGTCCACGGCGACAGTATCACCGTCGACTGGGCGGGGTCGCACCCGCAGGTGCACGCCGGGATCAACAGTCCGATGCCGTTTACCAAGGCGGCGACCTATGCGGCCATCCGTTCGGTCATGTCGAGCGAGGTGCCGAACAGCCAGAGCTTCACGATACCCATCGTGGTGCGCGCGCCTTCCGGCAGCATTGTCAATCCCAACGATCCCGGGGCCTGCGGGGCGCGCGGGATCACCGGGTTCCGCATGATCGACTGCCTGATGGGCGCGCTGGCGCAGGCGCTGCCCGAGCGCGTTCCGGCTGACGGCTTTGGCGGCGCGACCATCACCGCGCTGGGTGGCCGGCACGATGGCGCTCCGTTCGTGTACGTCGAGACGGTGATGGGCAATACCGGCGGCATGCCAAGGCACGACGGGCAGTCGGGAGTGTCCCATGTCGGTGCCAACCAGTCGAACATTCCGGTCGAGATGGTCGAGGCGCAGCATCCCATCATCGTCGATCGCTATGAATTCGTGCCCGACAGCGGCGGGCCAGGCCGCTGTCGCGGCGGCGTATCCATGCGTCGCGACCTCCGGCTTGTGGCGGACATGGCGGTACTGACCATAAGGTCCGACAAGCGCAAGAACCCGCCCTACGGACTCGCGGGCGGATCACCGGGGACTCCGTCGTGGAACATCATCAACCCCGACGGCGAGCGGCGCGTCTTGCCGGTGCTCCTGCTCGAGCCCGAAATAATGTATCGCGACGATGTCTTCCGGCACGAGCTGGCCGGCGGAGGAGGGTTGGGCGATCCGCGCGAACGCGATCCAGAGATGGTGCTGGAGGATGTGATTCTCGAATTTGTAACCCGTGAGGGCGCGCGACGCGACTACGGTGTTGTCATCGAAGGCGAGCCGCCACGCATTGACCAGGACGCCACGAAGGCACTGCGTGCTCGCGAAACCCGCTCCGGGAGGAAACCAACATGACGGCCGCCGCCGCCGACATCATCGTCCGAAACGCCACGCTCATCGACGGAACCGGTTCGCCAGCGAGGCGCTGTGAACTGCTCATCAAGGATGGACGCGTCGCAGCGATGGTCTCTCCAGCGGACATGCCGGGCGCCGACCTTCGCGCCAGCCACGAAATCGACGCCGCCGGCTTGCTGGTGACACCGGGGTTCATTGACATTCACAGTCATTCGGACTACACGCTGCTCGTCGACCCGCGGGCGCTGAGTCAAATCAGTCAGGGTGTGACCCTCGAGGTGATCGGCAATTGCGGCTGGGGCTGTCAGCCGATCAGCAACGTCGCCTTGTCGCAGGAGATCATTTACGGATTCGACAAGTCGGTCGATCTGAGCTGGCGCACGACGGACGACTACCTCAACCGCCTGGCCGAGTCAAAGCCGGCCGTCAATGTGGCCACGCTGGTTCCCAACGGCCAGCTGCGCATGGCGACGGTGGGCGTCGCGGATCGGCCGGCCACCACCGACGAGCAGTCGCGCATGTCGACCTTGCTGGCCGAGGGGCTGGAGGCCGGGGCTTTCGGGTATTCAACCGGCCTCGAATACGCAACCGAGCGCAACGCCTCCGAGGCCGAGGTGGCGGAGCTGTGCCGGGTGTGCGCCAAGTCCGGTGGCCTTTACGCGACCCACACACGCAACCGCGACGAAGCGGCCGTCGAGGCAATCGCCGAGGCGATTCGCACCGCGCGCGTCGGCAACGTGCGGTTGCAAATCTCCCATCTGACACCACGGCGCGGTCGCGACGACCTGGAAAAGAGCATGGATCTGGTCGATGCCGCGCGGCGCGAAGGCCAGGACGTCTCCTTCGACATGCATACGCGCCTCTTCGGCACGGTCGCCCTCAAGGTCCTCCTGCCGCAATGGGCGTTCGAGGGCGGCAAGGCAGCCCTGGCAGCGCGCCTCAAGGATCCGTCCGTGCGCCAGCGGATGAAATCGCACCGGAACCTCATCTCCTCGCTCGCCGACTGGGATCGTGTAGTGCTGCTTGAGTGCAAGTCGAGGCCGGAGTTTTCGCGCCGCAGCCTCGGCGACATTGCGGCGCAATCGGGAGAGGAGCCTCTCGATGTCGCCTACGACCTTCTGCTCGCCGAAATTGAGCACATCGAATCACGCCCGATGGTGATCCTGCTGTCCTACAGTGAGGAACTACTCAGCCGAACCTACCAGCATCCGCACTGCATGGTGGGCTCGGACGCAACCGCGCTGTGTCCCGACGGACCGCTCGCCCAGGCCACCTTCCATGGTTCTTACACCTGGGCGTCCTGGTTTTACCGCCGCATGGTGCGGGAGACCGGGACGTTCACTGCTGAAGAGGCAATTCACAAGATCACCGGTATGCCTGCTGCGGTACTCGGCCTCAAGGATCGCGGTGTCATTCGGGCCGGCGCGTGGGCGGATCTGGCCATCTTCGATCCGAAGACGTTTGGAGAAACCGGCACCACCTTTGAGCCGAACCAGCTGGCCATCGGGATGAAGCACGTCATCGTCAACGGCGAAATCGGGATGCGGGACGGCAGGATCACTGGCAAACGCACGGGACAGGTGCTTCGACGCGCCTAGCAGCCAGTTGATAGCCGGAGAGCGGCTCCCGGGGAGGCCGCTACTTGGTTTTCTGGGCTCCCGCCGGGGGAACCAGTGTTTCGGCTTCGCTCCTGAATCGGTGAGCTTCCGCCTCCGCCTTTTTTGCGTTTTCCGGGTCGCCCGCGGCAAGTAACCGTTCTCCCCACGAGCGATAGAGGTCTGCGATCTTCAGGAGAAAGGAGTGGACGCTATGGCCGTCGGGCTTGGTGATGGTGTTGCTCTTCCTGCACAGATCAAGGCCCGCTTGATAGTCCGTGGAGGCTCCCTGGTAATCGTCCAGCTTGAACCTGGCGAAGCCTCGATTGTTCCAAATCTCGGGCAGATCCTTGCGAATTGAAATCGCAATGTTGAAGCTCTCAAGTGCCTTCTGGAGATGGCCCATCCGGCCAAGACAGAGGCCGTGTCGGCTGTAGACGATTGCCTCCACCTTGCGCTGCGCACTCTTCATCAGCCGGATGTGCCTGTCAAGGTCTTCAAAGGCCTCCGCATCGCGACCAAGGAAGGCGAGCGCCTCGCCACGAAGCCGATAGACCTCCGGCTCCAGTATCGGGGGCCGCTGCGACTCGAGCCATGAGATCGCCTGGTTCATGCGCTCGAAAGCTTCCTCGGATTTCCCCAGATCCAGGAGCTCCTGGCCCAGGATCGCATGCCCCCAGCCGTTCTGGGGTGACTCCTTCAGGATTCGATCGGCCTCCTCGTGCATGTAAGTTCTGAGCTCTCGCACCTCGAGCGGTCCCTTCGCCAGGTTGGAGAGCTGGGTGTACGCCAGAAGGAGGTCCTGGGGCCAGTTCAAGTCGCCCCGGGCTGGAGCCAGCCTGGTGATGTCGCCACTCGCCCAGTCCTCGTTGCGCGCCGCGGTCCGCGCCGAGAAAAGCAGGATAATTACAGACAGCGCACCGAGGGTCCTCTTGCGGTGGCGAAGGACGAAGTACATGGCCATCCCCGAGACCATGATTCCCAGCCCCACGCTCGGCAGGTAGGCGTTTCGTTCCGCAAAGGTGCTCCTCTGTGGCGTCAGGATCATGGCCGCAGGGAGAGCAAGGAGAAAAAACGATGCCAGGCCGAGTCCGGGGAGCGAAAACCGCTTCCTTCGCGCCACGACGATCACGCCGGTGCCCAGCACGGTGAGGAGCCCCAGGAGCGAGGGCACGAGGCGCGCGATTCCCGAGGTGGGTACATCGAGAAACGTGTACTCGGCGGAGAGACGAACAGGACAGATCGTCTGGAAAGCATGGAGGAAGAGGTGACGGGAGGCGTGGGTGATCGACTGGAAGAGGCCTGCATCGCGCAGGGGGTTCATGAGCAGTGTGGAGAAGCCTGCTCGATCTTCCAGAACGACACTCCGGAAAACGAGGTATCCCAGGACCGCCGCGAGGGAGCTTCCAATGGACCGCCAGGGCAGTTCACGCCCCAGCATCCAGGCACTCAGAAGCAGGGCCGCCGGAAGCAGCATCGCCTCGTTTTCCTTCGAGAGGAGAGCAGCCAGCGTGAGCCCTCCAACCAGCGCAACCCCAAAGGGGCTCTCGCTGCGGGAGCTCTTGAGGCTGCTTGCATTTCTCAGAGCCAGCATCCACGCGCCCAGGGCGCAAAGAGTGGCGAGAATTTCGGCGCGTCCCGCGATTCGGGCCACAGCGTCCGTAGCGATCGGCGATACAGCGAAAATTGTCGAGCCCAGAGCCGCGATGGGCGGCACCGCGCCCAGCTGCACAAGGAGATAAAAGACAGCCGCCGCGACCATGGCGTGGAGGAGCTGGTTCGCCGCTCGTTGCACGAGGGTGGAGCTCTCGTGTGGGCCGAGCTTCGCAAGAGAGACGTGGGTCGCGAAGGTGAGGGGGCGGTAGCCTTGATCGACTCGGTCCACACGGACGTAGTTCTCGAAAAAGAGGGGGGCGGGCGAGAGACTCGGGATCTCCTTCAAGCGCTCCACCATTACCTTGTCGTCCAGCATGAGCGGAGAGCGCAGCACGCCCAGATGCACAACCAAGGCGGCCCCGAAGGGGAGGATCCAGAGCCAACGGGCTGCCTTGCCGGAAGATTCGCTGGAATTGGGAAGCATGGGCGGAGATTGTACAGAGGAATGCAGGTCTCAAGCGACAGAGCGCTTTGACGGTCCAGGTGTGCCCCCCTGCTTGGGGCACAGGGCGCTGGTGCCGGGCCGCGCTCTGCGCTATCCTCGGTCCCCATGAATCCCAGCGCGGGCCCTCGATCGGTCATGCTTCCCTGCGTTCTCGCCTTCCTCGCAAGCGCGGGAGTCATGTCCATCGAAATGGTGGCTGGGCGCCTGATGTCGATTTACGCGGGGGCTGGACTCTATACGTGGACCTCGGTGATCGGCGTTGTCCTGGGGGGAATCACCGCGGGCAACTTCATCGGCGGCCGACTTGCCGATCGATTCCCGGCGAGGGAGGCCCTCGGTGCGCTCTTCTTCGGCGGGATGGGCGTCTGCCTTCTCCTCCCCCTTGCAAACTACTGGGTCGGACGACTGATCGGCTGGAACCAGTACTCCGAGCTGAGCTTCCCGATCCGTATCTTTCTTCACGTCAGCGGCGCGTTCCTCTTGCCTGCCACGGTGCTCGGGATGATGGGGCCCGTCGTGGTCAAGCTGGCGCTTGAAGGCGGCGGCGGCGGAACGGGACGCACGATTGGCAGAGTCTACGCGTCGGGAGCGTTCGGAAGCATCGTTGGCACGTTTCTCTCTGGCTATTATCTGATCGGACTCATCGGAACCTCGGGGGTCGCCCTGAGTGTCGCCGCGCTCCTGGGTCTCCAGGCGTTGCTGCTATTGCCAGGCTTCAGCCTGCGTCTCCTGGCAGTCTCCTGGCCCCTCCTTCTCGGGCTCCTTGCCGCCTCGGGCGTCGTCGGTGGTCGGGGCCGGGGCAAGTGGATGTGGACGGCTGACGGCCCACGCATCTATGAGACAGGCAGTCAGAGCCCCCGGCAGTGGATCTTCGCAAAGGAAAGCCAGTACAGCTTCGTGCGCGTCGCCGAGGAGCGCGGTCCCATGACAACACGGCTCCTGATCATGGACAATCTTCTCCATGCGATCTACGCCCCGAAACAACCACAGAAGTTGCTATACGACTACGAGCGCCTTTACCACATGCTCACAACGCGACATGTCGACGATCCCTTGCGGCTGAACTTTTTTTTTATTGGCGGTGGTGGCTATGTGTTTCCCCGACATGTCCGAAACATCTGGCCAGGCTGCGAGGTGCAAGTGGCCGAGATCGACCCGGTGGTTACCGAGGCCAACTTCGAGGCCTTCGGCCTGAGTCCGGACGAGGTCCTCGTGCGCGAGTCAGGGGTGGCCATGGCGCAGTCTGCGTCCGCTTCCTCAGCCACACCCGAGACTCAGGCGCCAGTGAAGAGGATCGAAATCTTCCACCTCGACGCGCGAAATCACGTTGATGACCTGGTGCGCCAAAAGAGCGAGGGGAAGGGCTTCAAGCCCTTCGATTTCATCTATGGCGACGCATTCAACGACTATTGCGTCCCTCAGCACCTTGTCACCGAGGAGTTCATGGTGAAGTTGCGCGATCTCCTGGTTCCGGGTCGGGGGATCTACCTCATGAATGTGATCGACATTTATGAATCGGGACTCTTTCTCGGGGCGATTTACAACACGCTGGCGAAGGTTTTCCCGAGAGTTTACATCTTCACCGATCGTCCCGATGGACCCAGCGCCGACCCCGCTGCCCGGGAAACCTGGATTCTTGCGGCGTCGCTCCGAGAGCTTGACCTCGCTGATCTCGGCCAGCGGCAAGGGGAGAAGGATTTTCAGGGGACCGTGCTCACGCCGGAGCACATTCAGACCCTCATCCGACGCTCGGGTCGGCTGGTTCTCACGGACGACTATGCACCGGTCGAAAATCTGCTCGCTCCCGTGGTGCGCCGCCGCTCCCTGCAAGAAGTCAAGTAATCGCCATGGGCCCGGCCCGCCAGGGTTGGCAGCCTGTTGGACAGGTCTCCGCGGGCAGCGCTGCCAGGCCGGCGCCCATGAACACAAAAAAAGCCCCCCCGCAAGCGGGAGGGCTGTCGTCGTTGGTGCCGGTTGCGGGCGGTGTCGGCCATCAATTCCTGGTGAAGATCACCGCGTACTTGGACGAGTTGGCATAGCCCTGGATCTTGTGAACGCGGTAGCCGAGGGCAACTTGCTGCTCGACGAGGTCCTGGTAAACCGAAGGCGAGCGGCCCCAGAAGACCTTCCAGAAACCCGGGACGTTGCGGAAGATCCCGGTGTAGCGGCGGCCACCGGACAGCTCGGCGACGTTGAAGTTGACCGGCAGCATGCCCTTCTCGGTGTTCTCCTCCACAATCGCATCCAGCTCGGCCGAAGTTCTGTTGCGGTGGAGGAGGAAGGGCCGCGGATCGTCGTCGGTGTACAGCGCGGAAATGTACTCCTTGGTGCCGATCGTGTAGCCAGAGTAGTCCTCCACGCGCCACTTCGTCCTCGACGACCCGCTCTTGCCACTTGTCAGGCCACTCGCTGACGGTGAGGGCACCGCGGTGCTCGACGTGCTCGCCCCCCTTGACCTTGCGCCAGATCGCCGTCCAGCGCGGCTCGCCGCCGAGGGTCTTGGCCACGGTGGTTTCGCGCGGAATGTAGCCCTTGGCCCAGTACTCGTTGGCCTTGGTTTGAAAGCGGTCGGCGCTCATGTAGCTGTGCACGTACCAACTGCCCGAGAGGCCCCCCTGAAACGAGCCAGATACGAGCAGCTTCGAATCCTTGCGGTGTACGTTCAAGGTCTGGAGCTTGTAGCCCATGTTCGGGTAGTAGCCGAAGTAGAACTTGTAGATCTCGTACGGAACGCCGTGGAAAGTTGGATAGAACGGCGCGTAAAGGCGGGAGAACTTGGTCGACTTCAAGAGGTCGTAGCAGCCGTGTTCGACCTCGTCGTAGACGCCGTAGGGATCGACCCACACCCAGGTGTTCTCCGTGTCCGGGTGCGGCACGGCGAAGTAAACGTGCAGGTGGATATTGCCCTTCCAGTTCTTGGGCGAGCCATCCGCGTTGAGTCCCGAGCCGGCGCCGCCCGCGCCGGTGTTGCCGGCGTAGCCGAGCAAGGTTCCGGGTGCGACGTGCTGACCCACGGTGACCTTGATCTTGTGGGACTCGGTGCCCCAGGAGAGGTGATTGGGATAGTCACGGGCAAAGGCGCGGTACTTGACGTACTTCTCGGAGTCGGACGTGCTGTCCTTGGCTTCGGCGACGTCGTGGACCCGGCCGTTGCGCAGGTGGAGGTAGCAGATCATGACCTTTTGGCCGCCAGCGGCGGTGTGCTCGACGGCGACAAGGTTGCCGCCGTTATCGTCCCAGGTGACGGCCGCGACCACTCCCCAACTGCTCGAGCGCACCTCGAAAGTTGGATCCTCGTTCTCCTCGACCCCGGAGCGCGAGTAATCGCAGGCCCGGTGCAGCCCACCCGAGTTGTAGAACCAGCCGTGGCCAAGCTTGACGCTCGAGTCGCTGAATGGCAGGAAGAACGGCTGCTCGGCGTGGACCGAGAGCAGGAACTCGGTGGCTTCGGAATCGCTCGCGAAGGCGTTCTTGGGCGCCTTGAAAACCTGCGTGTCCCAGCCCTGGAAGACGCGATCGGAGGCCTCGACGTAGTGTTGCGGCTCGATGCAGACGTGCTCCTCGGCAACTGTCTCGACCTGGTGCTCGAGGGAATTGATGGTGGAGTGGAAGGCGGAGCCTTCCGTGTCCGGGTCGGCCGAACCGTACTCCATGAGGATGCGGCGGCCGAGCGGCGAGCTCCAGGAGAAGCCCTTGCCTTCGCGTGGCACATAGGGCACCTCACGCGGACCGTGAGAGCCTGACGGGCGGCGGTACTCGGCGTCATCGTCAGGCTCGACAAAACGCTCCGGTGCCGCCACGGCGGCCCAGTGCAGCCGCGACAGCACGTCGGCCCGGGCAGGATCGACCTCCTCGACCGGGTCGCAGCCGGTTCGGCGGTAAACGCACGCTGCCAGCTTGTCGGCCGTCGGATCGGGGCCGCACTCCTGCGGGCCGGGGTCGGCGGGCGCCGGGCCGCCCAGGAAGAGCCAGGCGAGGAGAAAAATCGAATCGCTCATGTCCAGGCGGCCGTCGTCGTTGGCGTCGGCGCCGTCCTCGCAGCTCGGGCAGGCGCCGCCGGCGAACAGGCAGCCGAGGAGGGAAATGGGATCACCCATATCGATTTTGCCGTCACCGTTGGAGTCGCCCCGCAGAAAGGAAGGAGTCCTGACCACCAGGGCCAGATCGTCTGGCCGGACTTGAGCAGGCACCCGGGCGGAGTAAGCGAGGGCGAGGAGAAGGGCGAGGATCGTGGGGGTACGAGACATGAAAAGCTCCTTGGTTGGGTGCTTGTCGGGGTTGCTGCCCGGTTCTTGCGGCCATTGCCGCTTCCCGGGTCAAGCACACAAGCGACGTTGTGAAGGCAGCCTGCCTCGAATTCCCTGGATTCAGCACACGACCGAGTACGGATCCGTCGGGGAGAAAAAGACCCAGGGTGCCCTGGTCGAAAGGCTGCTCGCTCCCGTGGTGCGCTGCCGCGCGGACTCGTTCAACAAGCTGTTGGCGGCGCCAGGCGCACCGACCTGTCACCTCACATCGTGCATCAGCTTCCGGATGGGGCTGATCAGCACAAGCAGTGCGACGAAGCCGGCAAGAGAGGTCAGCACGAAGAGCTCGAAATAAGCCGTCGGTGAGATAATGCCCCAGGTCTCACCGATCGAGCCGCCCACGTACTGTGCCACCGAGCTCGACAGCAGCCAGACGCCCATGAAGAGGGAGGCGAAGCGTAGCGGCGCAAGCTTCGTCACCATCGAGAGGCCGACGGGCGAGAGGCAGAGTTCGCCGAGCGTTGCCAGCAAGTTGAGGAGAAAGAGCCAGATCCAACCGACCCTGGCCACGAGGGACTTTTCCTTCAGCTCCCACAACGCGTCACGCAGGGTGGCATCACCTCCCGAGGCACGGATTCGGTTGAGGGTGGGGACGTTCGGTTGGTCCAGGAAAGTCATCGTCCGGGTCGACGAGTCCCAGGCGAGGCCAGCCGCTTCGGCCTCCTCGTCCGTAAGGAGGAGCCTGAACCCCGGAGGCAAGTAGGAAAACGTCTTGCGGACCGGATTCTCTTTCGAGGCCTTCAGGGCAAGATCTTCAAGACCGTCCTTGCGAGAACCGTCCGATTGCTTTGCCCCGAGGACCTCGTCCTCCCAGGCTTCTGAAAGCGTGTCAAAGAGCATGTTGAGCGCGAGATACTCGCCGAGAACTCCCCGCTTCTCGAGCTGCTTCGTGCCAGAATCCCAGCGGAGCCGGCTCGCGTCGATCGGGGGCTGAACCGCTTCCATGCCAGGCTTCATGAGGCGCAGGTCTCCGTCCTCCTCGACCCGGTAGTGGGTTGGAATCGAGGCGCATTCGACCGTTGTCTTTGTCTTGTCCTCAACGCATGCGGCAACCACCATGACCGCGTAAGCTGCGGCCATGAACCCCATGGCGAGCAGCATCTTCATGGGCGTTGAGGGCTCCCAGCGGCCCAGGGTGCTCCAGAGCCTGGACGCCAGGGGCGCGATGGCGACAATCATCACCGCGTTTGCCGATTGCCACAACTCCGCTGGGTAGGAAATGCCCAGGAAGGTGAGCCGAGTGTTGTAGATGGCCCAGATGTTGAGGGCGCTTCCAGCCTGCTCGAAAGCCATCCAGAAGAGCACTGAAAAGATGAAAAGAAGGAAGATGCACGTGCTCTTGTCGCGAGCGGCCCCCCGGATGGAGACCAAGGTGAGGCTCATCCAGATGAACACGGCGCCATAGGCCAGCGGCATGATGACGTCGACCCCCTGAGCCATCCCGCAAAAGTAAAGGTAGACGTAGTAACCGGGGAGCGCAGCCCCAAGGGAGCTGAAGAGGATGGGGAATACCCTCGTGATCAGGCCGGGAATGCCACTCGCTCCTGGCTCCTCCTCGTCCGACTTCCCCTCCTGCGTCTCGACGCTCCTCTCACCTCTCCGGTCGAGGTCCATGCTGTTCCCCGCGGCCTCGACGTCACTGCGAATTTGAGTTTGCCGCAGGAGAAACCAGAGGAGCCCCAACACCATACCCACCCCGGCTGCGGAGAAACCCCAGTGATACCCGAAGTTTTCCCTCAGGTTGCCGCAGACGATGGGTGAGAGGAAAGCGCCCAGATTGATACCCATGTAGAAGATCGTGAAGGCTCCGTCGCGCCGCGGGTCGTTCTTGAAATACATGTGCCCGAGCAGGGTCGACATGTTTGGCTTGAAGAACCCATTGCCTGCGATCAGGCAGCCGAGGGCCAAGTAAAAGACGGGCATGGGCTCGAATGCCATGAGAAAGTGGCCCAGAGCCATGAGTGAAGCGCCGGCGATGATCGAGGCACGAAGCCCCAGGTATCGGTCGGCCAGGAAGCCACCGAGGAGCGGCGTCAAGTACACGAGACTCGTGTACCACTTGTAGACCTTGGACGCCTCCCCCGGCAGCCAGCCGTGGTACTGGACCAGGTACCCGATGAGAAGCGCCCGCATGCCGTAGTAGGAGAAGCGCTCCCACATCTCTGTCATGAAGATGGACGCGAGGCCTGCCGGATGGCGAGGGGGGATGCTCACGGGAGTTATCGCGCCCTCCTGATGGATCTTCAATTCTGGTGAGGGGCTCATCAACAGTACTCCATGGCCTTTGAAGCTCTTGTGTTTCGAGCTGGGAATCTCACCAGGAATTTGATGCGTGTCAATAGTGTCCGGGCAGCGACCCCTTGCTTTCCAATCGCCGAGGGACCCGATATCATGCGCCCAAGGTGTTCGAAAAACTGTTAACCCTGGAGGTACCGCTTGGTTGAAGCCGCCCGATATTCGCTCCTCGTTTACGGAGTCCTCATGATCGTGGGAGGAATTCTTGGCTACGTGATCCCCAAGACTCCCAGCAAGATCTCTCTGATCGCCGGGTGTGCCTCCGGCGTACTCGCCATCGTGGCTTTCCTGATCGCTGGCGCGGAGTCCTCTCCCACGGCAGGGCTAGCCATTGGACTGGTGGTGTCCGCAGGCATCGCAGTCATGATGCTCCCGCGGATCAAGAAGGCAAAGAAGCCACAGTCGACCATCTTGATCGTGGTCCTGAGCGCCGTCACGGCGGTCTTGACCGCCCTGGGGCTTGCGCTGGGAAATTGATCCTGAACCAGCACCAACTCCAGGCCCTTTTCGTACGACAGATCCGCCTCGGTTTTGCCCTTCTTGCCTCGGTCTGGGGAGCCGCGCCGCGCGCTGCTGAACCCCTGAAGGCACTCATTATTACCGGCGAGAACAACCACGACTGGAGGGCGACGACGCCGGTCTTGAAAACCATTCTCGAATCGTCTGGCCGCTTCGAGGTCGACGTGCTCGAGAATCCCTGGGGTGAGATTACAAGCGCGCGCTTCGCCCCTTACGGCGTGCTCGTCCTCAACTTCAACCCCACCTCGGACCGAAATTGGACCGACGCTCAGAGAGCAGCCTTTCTCGACGCCGTGGGCATGCAGGGCAAGGGCCTCCTTGTGATCCACGCCGCCAACAACGCCTTTCCTGCCTGGAAGGAGTACGAGACGGTGCTTGGGGGCGCCTGGCGCTCGAGCGGGGGGCACGGTAGCTTTCATTCGTTTCAGGTCGATCTCCTCGACAGGGAGCACCCGATCACCCATGGTTTTCCGAAGGCCTTCGTGCACGCGGCCGACGAGCTCTACCATGGGCTGACCCTGCAGCCTGGTGTGAGGCTGCTCGCTGTTGCCTTCTCGAGTAAGGCCAAATCGCGCGGCACCGATCACTATGAGCCCGTGGTCTGGGTTCTTCACCATGGTAGAGGCCGCGTCTTCCACACAACACTGGGGCACGCTGCGAGCAGCATGGAGTCGGACGGCTTCAAATCACTTCTCCAGCGTGGGGGCGAATGGGCAGCCACGGGCGAGGTGACCATTCCACCAGCCTTCGTCGCGTGGCAACCGCTCACAAACGGGAAAGACCTTTCCGGGTGGGTAGGAGATCCCGGCGTGTGGCGGCTCGCGAACGGCGTCATCACCGGCGAGACGCAAGGGCTCAAGCGCAACGCCTTCCTGCGCACCGAGAGGCGATATGCGGACTTCACGCTCAAGGTTGGCGTGCGCCTGGTGCCCGATGAGGGGAACTCCGGTGTACAGTTTCGCAGCGAGTGGCTCCCGGACGGCGAAATGCACGGGTATCAGGCAGACATCGGAAGGGGCTGGTGGGGTAGCCTCTACGATGAGTCGACTGGACGCAACATGCTCGTCTCGAGTTATGCAGAGAAAGGCTCGAGAGTCGCGAAGAAGAATGACTGGAACGAATACGAGATCGAAGTCGTAAAGAATAAAATCCGGATCACGCTCAACGGAACTGTCACTGCAGAGTACGAGGACTCTCTGAGCCGCCCCGATGGACACGTCGCCGTGCAAGTTCACTCCGGTGGCCCCTTGAAGGTTGAGTTCCGAGACCTGATGATTCAGGAGAAGAGTTGAACGCCTCGGGAGGAGGCGCCCCAGCTGGTCTCGAGAAGATCCGCAATCGTAGCTTCTCGCCTCCATGCCTGCTCGCCCTCGCAAGAGTTACGACGGTTTTGCAAAACAAGTAGAGGAATCACTCCCCGTGTACGACTGGCAAGAGACTCAGGAGTCCGATGGCAAATGTGTGGCGCACCTGTGCGGCACGAAGGTTCTTGTGTGCCCCACGGGCCAAGACGGTCCTCGGGCCTGGACCTGGGAGGTCCAGTTCGCCGATGGCCAGGTGCAAGTTGGCCACGCGGCAGATCCCGAAGAGGCCCTGGAAAAGGGCAAGGAGGTGGCCGAAAGGTTCTTGCCCTGAAGCCAGGAAACCGGCCACGCAAAAAGAATGCAGAACTGGTCATTACGTTCCATCGCTCATGTGATCGCAACCTTCGCAATCGCAACCACGGTACTCTTCGTCGCGGACAGCACTTCGCGCTCCCCGCCCGTGGCAGCCGCACCCGCGGTTGCATCCACCCTGTCCGTCAGCGACTACATGCTCGTAGTACACGGGCCCAAGGGCCTCCACTCACAGATCAAGGAGGCCGTCACCGGGAGCGGGCCCGCTGACGACAAGGCATGGAAGGCGCTCAAGGCCCGGGCGACCACCATCGTTTACCTCGCCGATCTGGTCCTCGCCAGGGCGAAGCCAGAGAAGGGCGACGCCGCTTCCTGGAAGTCCAAGGTGGGCGAGTACCAGAAGGTCGCCTTGGCCCTGGCCAAAGCCGCAGTCGCAAAAGGTTCCGAGGACATCAAGACCGAAGTTGGCAAGCTCTCCAAGATGTGTGAGGGTTGCCACAAGGCGCACAAGTAGGTGCTATCTCTTCTTTTCGCGGGCCGCGAGGAGCTTCTCAATTCGTTTTTCCATGGCAGCTGCCAGGGCGGGGTCGAAGCCCACTTCCTTCCCAATGATTCGGCCCTCGGGGTCGATCCAGAACGAGGTTGGGAAGCCTTCCACGTCGTAGAGGTCGAGCGCCGTCTGGCCACCCATGAGCAGGATGGGGTGTCTCAGGCTGGATTTCTTCGCAAACTCCTCGACTTCCTCCCTTGGCTCGTCGAAGCCGTTGACGGCCATTACGGTGAAGCCCTTCTGCGAGTACTTCTCATGAAGCTTGGTGAGGTAGGGAGCCTCCCTACGACACGGTCCTCAGCCAACCCCCCAGAAGCTCAGGAGCACAACCTTGCCCCTTGTGGCCTCTCGGAAGCTCACCTTCTTTCCGTCAAGGCTCTCGAGTGTGAAGTCCGCCGCCAACTTGCCCAGTCCGCTCGCCTTGTACACCGCGAGCCTTTGGTCCAGCGCATCGTTCACCGACTCGAACAGCGTCCCCCTCGCCTTCGCTTGAAATGATCCAATTTGTTTCGCGATCTCTTCCGGCGACTTGAAGGCGGCGAACTCAACTCCGAGCGACCGCAGGTCCTTCTCTATCGAAGCAAGCTTCGCCCCTTCGTCGCCCAGACCATCGGAGCTTTTTTTCTTGTTGAGTATCAAGGTCTGCTCAAAGCGGACCGTGGAGTCCGCAAGCGACCCCTCGAATACAAGGGCGCTTTCGAGGCGGGAGGGCAATCCCTTCCCGGAGTCGAGCTTGTAGGATTCGGACCAGCGGAGGAGTTTTGAGGTCTCGTCCCGGAACTGAAACGTTGGCGTGGCGCCCTCGGCGAGCCTGCGCAGAAGCGTGAGGGACTCGCCAGCCTCCTGCCGTGAGGCAACCAGTGGAACCTTCACTACCACGGAGCCAAGCAGCGTGAGCTCCACGTCGGTCCTTGGCTCCGAGCCGGAGGGGGGAGCCGCAAACTCCGGCAGCAACATCAGCGGAAAGAGCGCCTTCAGAGCCAGCGAGCCTTCCTCGAGCTCGGCTGTGGTCCCGCCCCCTGGTTCGAGCTTGAAGCCTTCCGGCCCCCGGGAGAGAGATGCCACGTCGAACCCCACCATCGGTTGCTGGCCTTCCTCCAGGGAGTTGAGAAACCGCACAAGGAGAACCTCGAGCTTGCCCGGGGTGGGCTCGCTCACCCGGCAAGTGAGTCGTGCCACGAACTTGCCCACGTTGGCCGTGGTATCACCGATGGATTGCTTGATCTCAACCGTACCCTCGTAGGCCGCCGCGTGTCCCCCAAATGCCTCGGTGAGACCTTGCGTGAACGCCGCGGGAGAGGCAACAAGGCTTCCCGCCGCCAACAAGACGCTGAAACGCATGAGTTTCTCCAGAAAAAGGGTGATATACTCCGCGCGGCCGTGATTTGGACATCCTGGCCAACGCTCCCTCACCATCGGCGCCGGAGGCGCCCGGCGCTTATCGAGCGCCGAGGAGGGGGAGGACGCCGCCAGGCGGCCGGTGGGGGGGAGGTCTTCCTCCCCCGCAAGGAGTATGAAGTGTCACCGTTCATTTCGGGGCGATTCTATGGCAGGAACCCCCGGGAACATAGACTTCTTCCGCCCCGGAATTCAGGGGCGGAGATCCACCCGTTGAGCGGAGAGAAAAGATGTCGACCCATCTCTATACGGACCTTCGATCGAAGAACGCCATCGTCACCGGTGGTACTCGAGGGATTGGTTTCGCCATCGCGGAGGCGATGCTGCAAATGGGCGCCAGGGTAGCGGTGAGCGGACGCAAGTCTGATGGTGTGAAGCTGGCGATCGAACGACTCCGGCATGTGGGGGGCGATCGAGTGGTTGGCGTCGCGGCACACAGCGCCCGCCCGGAAGACGTCACGAGGCTCTTTGACGAAGCCGTCAAGGCTTTCGGAGCCATTCATGTCGTGGTCAATAACGCTGCAACGAATCCGTCCATGGCGCCACTTCATGAGGTCGAGCTGGAGGTTTTCGACAAGATCCTGGAGACGAATCTGCGCGGCTACCTGCTCGTGGCTCGCGAGGGAGTTCGACGAATGCGCGAAGCGAGCGTGGCAGGCAGTATCGTCAACGTCTCAACGGTCGCCTCGCTCCGCCCCTGGCCAGGCCTTGGAGCCTACAGCGTCTCGAAGGCAGCCGTCAACTCGATGACTCAGGTCCTTGCTATAGAGCTGGGTCGGGACGGAATCCGTGTGAATGCCATCGCGCCCGGTGTGGTTCGAACACGTTTCAGTGAGGCCCTCTGGAAGAACCCGAAAACCGAGGAAGACACCGCCAAGCGGCTACCCCTGAGCCGCATTGCCGAGCCCGAAGACGTCGTCGGCGCTGCGCTGTTTCTTGCCTCGGAGGCCTCCCGTTACGTCACAGGCCAGGTGCTGGTCGTCGATGGCGGGATGATGCTTGTTTAATTACTCAACCGGTTTGTTGGGGGGGAATCCGGCGTGTGGGAGCTGTGGGCGGCTCAGGGATTTGGCGTGAAGACGTTCTGGAAAACGTGATTGGCCACCCGCCAGCCCTGGACAATTCCCTCTGTCTTGTCAAAGGCCCAGTGGATTCCAAGATAGATGCGGCTCTGGCCATTTTCCTCCTCGGCCTCCGACAGGGAAGAGAAGTGCCTCGAGAGGAGCGGTCTCGTCTCACCGGCGCGGTCCCGCGTGAGGCCATTGTACTCGTCGGAGATGAAAGAGAAGGCAATTCCGTCGGTGCCGTAGAAGTTCCGCAGCGTCTGAAAAACGGCGCCGCCGAAGCCAGCATGCCCGGAGGGGTAAGCTGGAAATGGCGGTGTGAAGTTGGGGTCGTTCGAGTTGCTGGCCGGAGCGCCGAGAGGCCGGTAGGCCGGATCGGCAACAGTCGCCGGGTTACCGTCGCCGCCGCCGGTCGGTCCCGTGCCCGCATCGGCCTCCCGGATGCCGGTGACTGGACGCCAGTACTTGTAGTGATACTTCGAATCCCAGACCGCGATCGCGGCATCGGCCATGGCCACGTTGACGAGGGCCAGCAGGCGAGCCATGGGGACGATGTCAGTTCCCATCTGTCTGGCGATGTGGACCGCGATCTGGTTATAAAGCCGCGGTGGAGCGCAGAGACTTGGCGTGCCGTCGTAGGCCCAGTAAAGCCCGATTATCGTTTGTTCCGCGGGTCGCTCCGTCGGGGTGTTGACGCCGTCGCCGCCCAGCCGCTTCACCTCGTCATGGGCAACAGCGTAGGCCTCGCTGCTGATGGACGGAGGCACGGGCGCACGAAACTGCGAGGCGCTGGACATCGCAAATGGTGCCACCTCGGCCCAGCGAGCTCCCATCGCGATGCGAATCTCGCTCATTGGGTCCTTCCGCCAGATGCCCGGATCCGGGCCAGGCACGTACTCAAGGCCCAGGACCGGCTCTTTGTGTTGCGATCCGTCGCTGGAGCGCAACTGGAGCACTCTCCTTGCGACCTCCGCGCCCAGGGCCACCCCGTCTGATTTCGCAGCGCCCTCAGGAATCGCCGCGAGGTCTTCGGATAGCCTCTCGTCGAAGGTGGGCACCTGGGAGGGAAAGAGCTGCACGAGCGTGTCGTGCGCTGCCCTTACCATGGCGGCCTTCATGGAGGTCCCTCCTGGCACCGGAGACAGGCCCAGGTAGCTCTTGAATCCTCCCGAGATGGCATTCACCGACTCAAACATCGCGATGTGCACGATGGCCATGGCCCGGCTGGCACGGCAAGGCCCCAGTTGCTCGCCGAAGACCCTGTTTTCGGGGGGGTGGACGGGCGTGTGGTCGAGTCCACTCGCGTCGAGCGCAATTCGGTTCCAGCGGCTGAGCCACTCGGCGCCTTCCCCGCAATCGAGCGAATCGGCCGTGAGGTCATCTCCGCTTCTCGGAAATGGGGCCGGCGGCGGGGTGGCGCCTCGAAATAGAAAGTTGAGGAGGTAGATGCCGTCTGCCAGGTCGATCTTGCCCGAGTCGTTGGAGTCGAGCGCATCATTACAGGGCGGTCTCAGGTCGCCGAAGAAGAGGAACCCGAAGATCCGGATCGGGTCGGTGATGTCGACCTGGCCGCTTCGGTCGGCATCGCCTCGGATGAATCCCGTGTTCCCCATGGCCATGTCGCTAAAGACCGCTCCAGTGAAAAAAAGACTCAGCAATAGCTCGGAGGCTCTCTTGTGTCGCATATTCCAGTGACCTTCAAATTAGAACAAGACAGACAAGCAGCTTCAGAGCGCGAGGTAACTAACATCGCCGAGAAGACCCAACTCTGATTTCGACAAGGGGCACAGAAAACGCCTGCACCACTTAAACTCAGGCATTTTACTGTCCAGGGGGTGGCTTTGAGAAGCCCCAGCTTTTCTATATTCTTGTGGTCAGGAGCCGGAATGGACTTGTTGCACGATCCTCTTCATCGTGGCCTCGAGGAGCCCCATGGGTTCGCCAAGGCACAGAAAAGTAAAGCCCTGCTTCGCCAGCGAAGGTGCATCCCCAATGATCCACATGGTTTTCCCAACCGCCCTGGCAGCCTGGCGAATTTCCTCGATCGCCTGCTGCATGGGCTGGCTGGTAGTTTCGCCACAGACCCCCAGGTCGGCAGAAAGATCATAGGGGCCAATGGCGAGTGCAGTGACAATTTCGTGGCGAGCGATCTCTGGCAAGTTTTTTAGCCCCTGACGCGTCTCGATCTGCGGCAAGATGATCAGGTCGTCCTCGACCTCGGATTTCCAGGTGGCATACGAATAGCTCCCGACCCATCGGGTGCCCGGTCCTCCGGGCCTTCGTTGTCCACGGGGGGGCATGTAGATGCCGTCGCGAACTTCATCCAGGATCTCAGGATTGTCCACGCTCGGTAGAAGCAACCCGCAGGGTCCCATGTCCAGTGTCTTGCGAATTGTGCTGATGTCGTGAGAGATGGGGCGGATCAAGATCGCAAAATTCAGTAACCGGCCAAGGGCGCACACTTCACAGATCAGCTCCGGTGAGAAGGCCCCATGCTCCGTGTCGACAATGATGTAGTCGAGGCCTGAGTTCTTGCTGATCTCCACCAACTCCGGCCAGAGGTGATGGGTGGCCAGGATGCCGGTGGTCAACGCTCTGCTCTTGACCTTTTGCCCAAGAATTCTTGCAGCTTCCATTGAAGGGTCCCTTGGTTACTTCCGTTCTGATCAAGACACGAACCGCAAAACGAGAGGTGCCTCCTTCGAGACAGGCATCGGATGAGTACGGTAATCAACGTTTCCGCACCCGTCCACTGTTGAACTGCTAACCGATACCTACCAGGGTTCACTCCGACAGTCCGAGTCGAACATTCCGAGTACGCCGCCTTTTTGCTCAAGAAGATGGGGCGGGTTAGACTTCGACACTGTTCGGCGTGTGGTTCCAATACCCCCCGTAACAGGGTGTGTGCGCCAGGTTCAAGAGGCCATGTCAAACCCTTACAGGAACGAGGAACCCGTGCCGTTGTGCGGTGCTTCCGATATTGCCGTCGTGGGGATGGCGGGACGGTTTCCGGGAGCCTCGACTCCGGATCAGCTTTGGCAGAACGTCCGCAACGGCGCCGAGTCCATTCGGCGCTTGAGCGATGCGCAGCTCCGTGCGGAGGGGGTGGACGAAGCCACTCTGGCGGACCCGAGCTACGTCAAGGCCTGCGCCGTTTTCGACGACCTTGAGATGTTCGATGCCGGATTCTTCGGCCTCAGCCCGCGAGAGGCCGCCATCATGGACCCTCAACACCGCCATGTTCTTGAGTGCGCCTGGGAGGCTCTGGAGAACGCTGGTCACGTGCCGGAGGGATTCCCAGGGGCCATTGCGCTTGTCTGGGAGGACCTCCTCGGAGTCAAGGGCGTCGGCTTACACGATGATTTCTTCGAGCTGGGTGGCCACTCGCTGATGGCGGTCCGCCTTGTGGCGACAATCGAGAAGAGCTTCAAGGCAAGACTACCCCTCGCCTCGCTCTTCGAGGCCCGCACAGTGCGGCAGCTATCGGAGCTGGTGCGCAGCGGCAAGCCGGCCCAGAGCTGGGTCTCACTGGTTCCCATTCAGACCCAGGGCGCTCGCCCCCCTTTTTTCTGCGTTCACGGCGTCGGCGGCGAGGTCCTTACCTACTCCGAGCTCGCGCGGCTGCTTGCCCCGCAACATCCTTCTTACGCGTTCCGTGCGCCAGGCCATGATGGCTCCAGGGAACCTCTGGAGCGCATCGAGGACCAGGCTGCGCTCTACATCAAGGAGAGATGCGGGCTCTGCATCCACGAGGACCGTACTACATTGGGGGCTACTCCCATGGCGGGCGCGTCGTTCTCGAGATGGCGCAGCAACTCAAGGCGAGCGGCGAGGAGGTTGGCTTTGTCGGGATCATTGACACGTGGCCATGCGAGGGCTGGTCGATGGGGCCGCGCTACTGGGCCCGGTGGCTCGAAAACTTTCCGCGGTGGCTCGTGGAGGACGCGAAAATGAGCAGCCGGAAGGAGAATCTGGACCGACTCCGCCGTGGTGGGCGGGTGGCGTTCAAGAGGTTGAGGAGGGTGCTCGGGATCGGCTCCCCCCGGAGCATTCAAGGCCGAGATAGAGGGCGACATGGATGTCTCCCGCCTGCCGGAGAGCATCCGCAAGCCCTGGGAGAGAAATTTTCAGGACTTCCAGGCCTACGTTCGCTGAAAATACTCACAGCTATTGACTTGGGATACAAGTGTTTCTTGTTCGCGGTTTGTTGGAGTTCCAGCATCGAGTCCATTTCGTAGGATAAGCTGCCACCAAATGGAAACCCGGCTTGGTTCGTGACATGACTACTCCCGCAGGCGACATTGACGTCTTCGCTTTTCCTGCATCCTTTGCACAGGAGCGCCTCTGGTTCCTGAACGCCATCGAGCCCGGGAGCCCTGTTTACAATATCCCCGTCGCCCTGCGTCTGCGGGGAAAGCTTGACGGGGACGCGCTGCGTGGGGCGCTCCAATCCCTGGTAGCGCGTCATGAGTCTCTGCGCACTTCCTTCGCCTCCGGTAAGGATGGCGAGATCCTCCAGGTCGTTCACCCGGAAGCCGAAGCTCCCCTATGCCAGGTAGACCTCTCGAGCCTTCCGGCGGAGGACCGGGAGGCCGAGGCGAGGCGCCTCATGACCGCCGAGGGCAGGCACGCCTTTGACCTCGAGCAAAGCCCCCTCGTTCGCTTCATGCTCCTGAAGCTGGACGACGTCGAACACGTCCTCGTCCTGAACGTCCACCACATCGTGGCCGATGGCTGGTCACTGGGCGTCCTCTACCGGGAGTTGAAGCATTTCTACACATGCCTCAAGGACTCCTTGCCCCCGGACCTTCCACCCCCTGCTCTTCAGTATGCCGACTACGCGATCTGGCAGCGCGAATGGGTCGGTACTCCGGCCTGCGAAGCCCAGATCGCGTTTTGGAAGGGTATCTTCTCCGATGGTTCTCGGGCTCTCGATCTGCCCAGAGACAGGGCTCGGCCGGAAACCCGACGATCGCAAGGCGGCAAGGTGGCCTTCGAGATTCCGTCCGGGGTTGTCTCGGAAATCCAAGATGTGTGTCTCGAGGAAAGTGCCACCCCCTTCATGTTTCTCCTGTCAGCATTTCAGGTCTTGCTTGCACGGTACTCGGGGCAAGAGGACGTGACGGTTGGCTGTCCTTTCGCGAACCGTAGTCGCCCCGAGCTCGAGAGCTCCGTGGGCTTTTACACCAGCACAGTACCCATCAGGACCGATCTCTCTGGCGATCCCGAGTTTCGTGAAGTACTCAGGCAAGTACGAAGGTTTTCGCTCAATGCGCTCGGGAACCAGGACGCCCCCTACGAGCGGATCGTCGAGGCCGTCAACCCACCGCGCGAGCTGGGCCACAATCCTCTCTTCCAGGTGATGTTTGCGATGCAAAAGTCGCCGGAGGCGGAGTTTGCGCTCCCGGATCTGGCGGTGGAAACACTGGATGTCGACAACGGAACGGCCAAGTTCGATCTCTTGATGGAAGTGCAGGAGTCCCCGCGTCGCTGGAAAGGCTATATCGAGTATGACTCCCAGATGTTCCTCGAGGGAACGATTCGGCGGCTCACCCAGAACTTCCTGACCATCCTCACGGCAGCCGCGCGCGCGCCACGCTCGCCAATCTCGGCGCTCAGCGGGCTCGATGCGGCTGAGCGAATGACGATCCTCGAGACCTGGAACGAGACACAGGTCGAGTACCCCAAGACCTCCAGCGTCGTGGAGTTTTTCGACCAGGCCGCAGGAAAACATACCGGGGCGATCGCTGTCCTTCACGGCGAATTATCGCTCACGTACGAGGAGTTGAAGAGCCGCTCCGACAAGCTGGCGAGCCTCCTGGAGAAGCTTGGCGCGCAGCCGGGCGACCGCGTGGGGCTCGCGTGCCGAAGATCCCTGGAGATGATCACCGGCGTGCTCGGAATCTTGAAGGCGGGCTGCGCGTACGTGCCCATGGATCCCGAATATCCGCGCGACCGGCTCCAGCACATGGTCACTGATGCAGAGATCGAAATCGTTCTGGTCCAGAACGAGACTGTTTCGATGCTTCCCGCCGCCCCAATCCGGATCGTGAACCTCGACGATCCGAAAATTTGGACGGAAGAATTTCCGGAGGTGGGCACGAAACCTCTCGCGGGAGCGTCAGAGCTCGCCTATGTGATCTACACGTCCGGATCCACGGGCATTCCGAAGGGTGTCGCCATGCCGCATGCCCCGCTGGCGAACCTGATTCACTGGCAACTGAGGAACGCCACCGTGGGGCAGGGAGCGCGCACGCTTCAATTCTCGTCCATCAGCTTCGACGTCTCTTTCCAGGAGATCTTCGCAACGCTGGCCGCCGGCGGGACGCTCGTCCTCATCGACGAAGCCACTCGCAGGAATCCTCTGGAACTGCTGCGCCACTTGAGCGTCCAGAAGGTCGAACGGATCTTCCTGCCTTACATCGCGCTTCAGCAGCTCGCCGAGGCCGTGCTGGAATCAAGGCTACCTCCGCCCGGGCTTCGAGAGGTGGTCACGGCCGGAGAGCAGCTTCAGGTGACGCCCGAAATCCGCACCTTCTTCGCACAGATGCCAGGGTGCCGACTCTACAACCATTACGGCCCCACGGAGAGCCACGTGGTGACCTCTCACGAGCTGTCAGGCCCGGTGGAAGAGTGGCCGGGCCTGCCGCCGATTGGCCGTCCGATTGCGAACGCGAGGATCTACCTTGTGGACTCGAGGCTTGAGCCGGTGCCCATTGGCGTCCCCGGCGAGCTCATGATCGGCGGGTGTGTGCTGGCCAACGGCTATCTGAATCGGGACGAGCTCACGCGAGAGCGTTTTATCCCCGACCCCTTCTCTCGAGCACCTCAAGCCCGCATGTACCGGACGGGAGACGTTGCGCGATTTCTCGCGGATGGAACGATCCATTACATCGGCCGCAATGACCAGCAGGTGAAGATCCGTGGTTACCGCATCGAACCCGGCGAGATCGAGGAAGCGCTCAAGAAAGTTTCAGGAGTTCGCGAGGCCGTCGTCCTTCCGAAGGGCGAGAACTCCGCGGAGCGGCACCTCGAGGCCTACCTGCTTCTCGATCCGGGCCGGGAGCCAGGCCTGGGGGAGATCCGCGAGTCGCTCCGTGGATGTCTTCCGGATTACATGGTGCCATCCGCTTACTTCACCATTCCTCGCCTTCCGTTGACCCCGAGCGGCAAGGTCGATCGAAGGGCGGTGGCAGCTCTTCCGGACGCGAGGCGCCTTGAAGGCCGGGCTCAGCTCGTCGCCGCGCGCGATGCGATCGAGCGCTCCCTTGTCGAGATCTGGGAGGACGTGCTCAAGTGGAAACCCATCGGAGTCACCGACAACTTCTTTGAGGTTGGTGGGACCTCCATCCGGGCCGTGAAGATCTTCGCGAGAATCGCGAAAATCTTCGGCGTCGAAATTCCGCTGGCCACGCTGTTCAAGGCTCCGAACGTCGAGAGCCTGGCGAGAGTCGTGCGGGATCGTCAGGGCGCAAGGGATTCGAGCTCATCGCCTCACGCTTCCGGGATGTCTTCCGCGGAATCCTTCGATTGCCTGGTGGCCTTGACGCGCGGGAAGCAGGGCCGTCTTCCCCTCTATTGCGTGCACGGCGTTGGCGGCAACGTATTGCTCTTCCACGCCCTCGCCAAGGCACTCGGCGCGGATCAGCCATTTTACGGCATCCAGGCAAGGGGCGTGGATGGCCGCTTGATCGCCGAATCGACGATCCAGGGAATGGCGGCGAGTTACGTCCGGGAGATTCGGCAAGCTCAACCCAAGGGGCCCTACGCCATCAGTGGCTACTCGTCGGGAGGCATTATTGCTTTCGAGGTAGCGCAACTGCTCATGGCAGCGGGTGAAACAATCGCCCTCCTTGCGGTCTTCGATAGCATCCATCCGGACTACTACGGCGTGGCCTCTGGCATGGCTGTGCCGATGCACGAGCTTCGCAGGAAGGGATTCTGGGCCTTCACTACAACAACCCTCAGCTGGCTCTACCTGAATGTGCAACAGCGGTTGAGAACCAAGCTCGTGCAGCTCCACAGGAAGCTTCACCGACGCCTCCCTCGGTTCCTGCGGGCACATTACCTGGCGCTGACCTACTTCGAGGCGTTGAAGCGCTACGAGATGAAACCATACCCCGGTAAGCTGACGATCTTCCGGGCAAGCAAAAAGCGCTTTGAGACGGATCCCTCTCTCGGTTGGCGGAAATATGTTGCCGGCGAAATTGAGATCGTGGAAGTCAAGGGCTCACACTACGGGATCATCAATGATGCGGGCTCGGCTGACGTGGCCAGGGTCCTTCTGGAGCGCCTCGGCTGACGCACGATTGCCCTGCCGGCCGGCTGTATTCAGTGCAACACGGGGAGAAGCTACTCAACCTCTTAGCAGCGATGATTGCCGCACCCGGTACGATTCGCGAGACACCGGGCTGAGCTCGGGAGCAGGCCGCGAGCTCTCCGCGTGGGCCTTGTCGAGGGCTGCCTGAAGCTTCCGGGCCAGGGTACGGACGTTGGGCTCCCGCATCGCGCTTGAGTGATTACCCGGTACTTCCTCCACTGTGACGCCCGCCTGTGCCCATTGCCTCCACCCGAGATCCGGCTCCTGGCAGCCAAAAAGCGGCTGTGCTTGAGCGCGAAAGAGCGTCGCCGAGCCCGGCCACGGCCTTGGCTGATACTTGATGAAAGCCGCGAAGTTGGCCTCGTACGTCCTCAGGATCGACTCAGATAGCTCCTCGGGGTGAAGGTCTGGCGGCAGCCCGGGCATGTCCCGCCAGGAGGTCACGCCCTTTTTCGTCGCGACCCAATGGCGCCACTCCTTCGATAGCACCCCGGCCATGCGCCTGAGGCCGCGCCCAGGGGAGTTCGTGGGCCCCACGTTCCTGACGTCCTCCGCGAACCAACGCGGAGCATTTCGCAGCCACTTTCCGATCCCGCTGACGGGACTCACGGTGACTTGGCGAGGCCAGGAGTCAATGAGCGCCAGCAGACTCACTTTTTGGCCGGCAGCTTCCAGCTGGCGCGCCATCTCGAATGCCACCCAGCCGCCAAGGGAGTAGCCGCCGACCGCGTAAGGGCCCTCCGGCTGGAAGGCCCGCATCTCCTTCAGGTACAGAGCGGCCTGCTCCTCGACGGTCGCGAGCGGTGCCTTCGTGCCGTCATGCCCTTGCGCCCGGAAGGCAAGGAACGGCTGCCCGGGATCCAGCCCCGCCAGAAGTTCGGCGAAGCCGAGGACCTCCCCGCCAATTCCGTGCACACAGAAAAAAGGAGGCTTCGACCCCTTCGGGCGAGCGAGGACGAGCGACGAGCCTGTCGCGGCTGGGGGAGAGCTACCACGAACCAGCCCGGAGAGGTTACGAATCGTGCGCGTTTCAAAGAGGGTTGCCAGCGGCAATTTCACCTTGAAGACCTTTTCCATCCTCGCCACGAGCCTCACCGCGATCAGCGAGTGGCCTCCGAGCTCGAAAAAGTCGTCATTCACACCGACAGAGCTGACGCCCAGAAGCTCCTCCCACATCTTCGCGATGGCCCGCTCGGTGTCGTCAGCAGGCTCCTCCTTGCCCTTCGCTCCGGCAGGCGCTGACCCGGAGGAGCCGCCCCGAGCCTCGCGCTTGCCAAAGAGCCGCTCGACTGCGGCGGCAAGGTCATCCACTGGCATCGACGAAATGACAACCTCAGGCGCGATGCCCGCCTCCAGCACCCGCTGGAGCGCCCGGACACCCTCCCCGGGGAGAATGCCTTCGCGCAGCCAGGAATCCAGTGGCCCCTGGCTTCGGGGGCCGGCAGCCCTCGAGGTGCTGGAGCTTACTTTTTCGAGGGCTGCCGGTGAGACCTTGCGCAGCATGAACTCCTCGATTTCCTGGAGCACCGTGCCCTCCTCGTCGAGGATCGTGATGTCGAAGAGGGCGAAATCGCCGGATGTGTTGGCCTCTCCCGCGCAGCGAACGTGAGCGAGCAGGTTCGCCGTCAGAGGCCGAAAGATGCGGATCTTCTTGTACGAAAAAGGCACGTAGAGGCCTTCCGAGCTCGAGTATCCCTCGAGCAGAGGCAATCCGCACGCGGTGGCAAGATCGAGAATGGCCGGGTGCGCCTTGAAGATGCCCAGATCGTCGTGGAAGGATTCACTCAACTTCAGCCGGCCCAGCGCCTCGCCACGGCCGTACTGAACGCACTCAAGGTTCTTCCAGCGGGCACCGAAGCGGAGGTGGCGCTCCTGGCGGGTCTCCTTCCGCTCCCCGAAATGCTCGATGCGGTCGTCCAGACGCCCCTCGATCTCCGCGATTTTCACAGCTCGCGGCGCGGGCTTCTCGAGCGTGACCGCCGAGGCATTCACGTGCTCCCCCTGAGCGGTGGACACGCTGAAGGCGTGCGCACCCGCCCCGGCGCGAAGAGAAATCCGCACGTCCTTCCGCTCGCCGTCGGCGACCTCCAGTGGAGCGAGAAAGACCAGGTCCCGGATCTCGATGGGCCCGGAACCCAGCACGCACTCTGCGGCGGCCCGGCAGATCTCGATGTATCCCGTACCGGGAACGATCGCGGTTCCGGTCTTGAGCCGATGCTCATCGAGAATCCAGTGGGTGCGAGGGTCGTACTGGACGTGAAAGACCGACTCGCCCCCGGGAGCAACAACGCCAGTGCCGAGGAGTGGATGAGCGGAGCCACCGTCAACAAGTACAGGCTCGGACGTCTCGGCGGCGTCGGACGCCCCAAGGGCGCGGGCGGCCATGCCGACCTGCTGCCAGAGGCCCCACTGAACGGCAACGGTGAGCCCGACGCCGCGGCTATTTCGCGAGCGCGCAAAGGCGTTCAAGAACGCGTTGGCTGCAGCGTAGTCGATTTGACCCGGGAGACCCAGGGTGGCGCTGGTCGAGGAGAACAACACGAAAAGCTCCGGTCGCGCCTTCTCGAGCGCAAGATCGAGGACGAGCGTGCCGCGTACCTTGGGGCGGAGCACTCGCTCCGCCGACTCCACGGTCTTCAGCTGCACAGGCGCATCCTCGATGCACCCTGCGGCGTGAAACACTCCGTGAATGACACCGAAGCGCTTGAGCGCACTGGCGACCACACGATGCATGGACTCGAGGTCAGTGACGTCTGCCGCAATACCAAGCACCTCGGCGCCCAGTGCCTTGAGAGCCAGGATCCGGCGATCGTCTTCGGGCGGTGCATTCCTTCCGACTAGGATCAGCCTTGCCTCAAGGGACTTTGCCAGGTCCTCGGCGATCTTCCAACCGATGCCGCCGAAGCCGCCGGTGATCAAGTAGACGCCCCTGGAACGTAGGCGCAGTGGCTTCTCTGGCGCCTCTCCAATGGACGCAGGCTCGAATGACTGCGTCCAGGCCTCCGCTTCGCGGATCGCGACGACGGCATCGCGTGAATCGGTGAGGGCCTCCGCGAGGACACTGGCGGCGACTTGCCGTTGAGCCGATTCTCCTACATCGATCAGACGGCAGGAGACCCCCGGCATTTCTCGAGGAATCACGCGCACGGGCCCGATGATGGTCGCATGCTCGGGGTGAGTAACGGTTCCCTGATTTACCTGCACCGCTCCAGTCACCACGACGTCCACTGTCATGTGGGAGCTGACATCCTCGGCGCCAAGAGCCTGCGCAAGGAAGAAGAGACTCCAGAACCCGAGGTGGAGGGCCTCCTCCAGACGATTCAGCCCCGCCGGCAAGTTGTCCTGATCCCCCGTGAGCCACAAGTGCAGCACCCGTTCGGGGAACTTGTCGCTCCTTGCGAGGGCCTCCACAAGCGCCTGGTAGCTCGCAGGATCCCGAACGTTCACCGTGTACGAGCGTTCACTCTGGCGGCTGAACCTCGCGCCCGGCTCAACGATCACGACGTCCTGGCCCGAAGCGGACAGGGTGGACAAGACCTCCTCGCCGAGGGCGGAGCGGCAGGCGAAGACGAGCCACAGCGACTTTGTTTTCCAGCTTGCATCGGAAAGGGCGCGTTGGCCGCTCTTCCGCCAGAGAGGCACCGAGAACCAATCCTTCAAGTTCGCAAGCTTCTTCGGCTCGCGCTGGGCGGGCCGCGAGGGCGCCACGGCCTTCAGCTCACCCGCGTCGAGCCAGTAACGCTGATGCTCGAAGGGGTACGTTGGCAGCGACACGCGCTGCCTCATTTCGCCGCCGTGAAGCTTGCTCCAGTCGATGTCGTGCCCGGTGAGCCAAAGCCTTCCGAGTGCCGTGTAGGCGAAAGATAGATCCGAGACAGCCTCCTGCGGATGCCGCAGTGAGGAGAGCACCACGTTGGGAGTCCCGGGGGGCAGGTTCAGGCGCGTCAGCGAGCTGAGCGTCGTGCCGGGTCCGACCTCGAGGAAGATGCGGTTCGGTTTTTTCAGCAGCTCTTCGAGGCCGTTCGAGAACCGTACGGTACTGCGAAGATGGCGTACCCAGTACTGAGCGCTTGCGACGTCTTCAGCTCGCGCCCACGTGCCCGTCAAGTTGGAAATGAATGGCCGCTCCGGCGTCTTGAAGCGGACGCGATTCAGGCGTGATGCGAACTCGGTGAGAAACGGATCGAGCAAGTGCGAATGGGCCGCGATCGCGATGTGGACTCTCCGTGCTTCGATTCTTTTTCCCTCGAGAAGCTTCGCCAACGCCGCGATGGCATCAACGGAGCCTGACGCTACGCAGAGGGACGGCGCGTTGACAGCCGCGATCGACAGTTCCTCTCCGAGGAGTGGCCGCAGCTCGGCCTCGGCAAGCGGCACGCTCAACATCGTGCCTGCGGGCACCCGATCGAAGATCTCCCCCCGCAACGCCACGATGTAGAGGGCGTCTTCGAGAGAGAAGACCCCTGCCAGGCAAGCCGCCGTGTACTCGCCGAGAGAGTGCCCCGTCATGGCCGCGGGCTCGATTCCCCACGACATCCAGAGCTTCGCGAGCGCGTACTCGACGGTGAAGACACTCAGGATCGACCGCGAGGGTTTCTCGAGCTCCTGGGCGGCTGCCTCCCCACTGCCCGGACGGGGAAACAGGAGCGACCGCAGGTCGATGGAATGGCACCTCAGAATGATATCTAGACAGCGGTCCACCTCGGACCGGTAGGCAGGCTCCTCGCGGTAGAGCTCAAGACCCATGTCGGGATACTGGGCACCGCCGCCGGGAAAGAGAAAGGTCACGGTAGGATCACTGTCCGCACTCTGCCCGGAGAAAACGCGCTTTTTGTCGGGGTTCGCCAGCAGCGCGCAAGCCTCGGAGGAATCCATCGCCGTGAAGACCCGGCGATGCTGAAAGCCCTTGCGTCCTCTCTGGAGAGTCCAGGCGACATCGGCCAGGTTCAAGCCCGGGTTTCTCTCCAGGTGCTCTCGCAGCCTTTGAGCGGCAGAGTCCAGGGCGGCCTCGCTGCGGGCAGAGAGTGTGAAGAGCTTCCAGGGCTTCCCGGGACTCGAGGGCGGAGGTTCCGGCGCTTCCTCCAGAATCACGTGCGCGTTGGTGCCTCCGACGCCCAGGGAGCTCACGCCAGCGCGGCGCGGTCCGCCGTCGGTCTTCCATTCCTTCAACGTCTTGTTGACTTGGAAGGGCGTTTGCGAAAACGAGATCGCCGGATTCGGTGACTCGAAATGGAGCGAAGGGGGAAGTTGCTTGTGGCGCAGGGCCTCCACGCACTTGATGAAGCTTGCGACGCCGGCCGCCGTGTCAATGTGTCCGATGTTCGACTTCAAGCTGCCAATACCGCAGTAACCCCGCTTCTGCGTGTGCGTCCTGAAGGCCTGGGTGAGAGCGGCGACCTCGATCGGATCACCGACCGGCGTTCCGGTGCCGTGAGCTTCGACGTAGGTGATCGTGTCGGCCCTGACGTTGGCGACCGCAAGTGCCTCGAGGATCGCCCTGGCCTGTCCGTCGACGCTGGGCGCAAGGTACCCGACCTTCGAAGCGCCGTCATTGTTGACTGCGGAGCCCTTGATCACGGCGCGAATGGAGTCTCCATCGTGGAGGGCGTCCTGCATACGGCGCAGGACAACCACCCCCACGCCGCTACCGAAGACGGTTCCCTTGCTGGCGGCGTCGAAGGAACGGCAGTGACCGTCCGGCGACAGGATCTCACCCTCCTCGTAAAGGTAGCCACGGCGGTGGGGCAGCTCGATCGTGACGCCCCCTGCAAGTGCCATGTCGCATTCCCCAGCGAGGAGATGCTGTGAGGCCAGGTGGATCGCCACGAGGGAGGTGGAGCAAGCGGTCTGAACGCTGATACTGGGCCCGGTCAGGTTGAAACAGTACGAGGCTCGCGTCGTGAGAAAGTCCTTGTCGTTGCCGGTGTGACGGGCCAGAAAAAGCCCGACCGAGCGCAAGATCTCGGGGTTTGTGAGGATGTTGTACATGAAGTACGCGTTCATCCCGCACCCGCCGAAAACACCAATCGAGCCGTCGAAGTTGTTGGGCACGTGGCCGGCATCCTCGAGGGCCTCCCACGAGCACTCGAGGAAGTGGCGATGCTGAGGGTCCATGATGGCCGCCTCGCGGGGGCTGAAGCCAAAGAACCCTGCGTCGAAAAGCTCCATGTCCTCGAGGATCGCGGCCGCCTTGACGTAGTGTGGATTTCTGAGCGTCTCCTCGTCGACGCCCGCATCTCTCAGCTCGGCGTCAGTCAGCCGGCGAATCGATTCCACACCGCCTTGCACGTTGAGCCAGAGCTCCGAAGGGCTGCGTGCTCCAGGAAAACGTCCCGCCATTCCGATAACGGCAATGTCGGATTCAAGTCCGGTGGCATGGTCCCGTTGGGTCATCGCAAGTCCAGAGCTTCTCGGTGAAAGTTCAGGCTTTCCAGTGCATGGGTTGGCCCCATCGTTATCCAAGCATCTGCCACAAAAAGACGCAGGGCAGTATACACAGTTCGGGACGAGGAGATCCAAGACTTGGGGAATTCCGTTCCCGCTGCTTGCCTTCCGCTCCTCGCCGAAGAAGTTGACGCGGAAGGGGGTAGTTTCTCCTCTACAGCCAGGGCACAACGCTCTACAATCGTTGGCGTCGATAGCTGGAAGAGAAAAAGGATGCTGCGAAGGAAGACTCCGCAGGCAGGACCCCAGGAGGTTTTCGATGCGACTCGTCCGATCGTACGCTGTTCTTTGGCTTGCCGTCTTCCCGGAACTCCTGTCCGCAGAGGACAGGAAAGGTGATTTGCCAGCGGTCCAGCCGGAGGGGGATCGTCCAGCGCAGTCAGGGGACGCCGGGGGCGACTCCGTGGGAATCTCTGCGCGAATGGCGAGGATCGAGAAGACGCTGAAGAATCTGGAGGCCAGGGCCAGAAAAGGCGATCGCTGGACCGCGAAGCGGCGCCTCGCCTCCCCCTTCGTGGTGGGCGGCTACCCCCCTGGCTCCTGGTACCCCTGGTACGGGCTACCTCAGACCACCGATGAGCACGCAAGAGAGCAATACGGTCCGTCGATCGAGCACACGCCGAGGCTCGGGCTTGAGTCGATCTACCAGAGTGCGGGCCACATGGGTATCCTTCCGCCGCTGGACAGAGACCCCCTCGACGTCCCTCCAAGTCTTGGTCAGTTCGAGGGTGTGGTTGGCTCGGCGAAGGCGGAGCTCGCGGCCGCACAGAAGGCCGCTGAGAGGAAGGGGGGGGTGGCCAGGGACGTTGCGCCAGGGACGTTCGTCGACCCCTCGGAGGACGAGGCCTTGAAGCTCATGAAGTCAGGGAAGTACAGGGAAGCGGGCCGGATCGCTGCCGCGCGGTTTCAGGAGACGCAGTCAGCGTATGATGCGCTCGTCCTCGTTGAGGCGTTCTTCGGCCTCGGGAAGTTCAGCACCGCCCGGGCCGTCCTTGAGGCTGCGCTCGAGACAGACGGCGTTGTGGAGGCTCTTGCGGACGATGTGGCGAGCCACTTCCCGTCCCCCGAGGAGTTCGAAATGAAGTTGCAAGACCTCGAGTCGAGCGGGGATTACGGGCTCCTCAACTCGTACTTGAAGGTGCACTCGAAGAGCTGGGAAGCGGGCCTTCAGGCCCTCGAGGATCGCTCGGGGGAGGACAAGCACTCGGCGCTCCTGTGGAAACGCTACCTCGCAAAGGCCCTGAAGTAAGGCGACTCGCTTGATCTTCAAGGAAGGCATCCTCGAGGGGAAGACGGCGCTAGTGACCGGAGGCGGTACGGGCATTGGCCAGGCGATCTCTCTGGCTCTTGCCCGTGCTGGATGCGACGTGGCCCTGGCCAGTCGTGATCCAGCACACCTGGATGAGACGCGTGCTCTGGTGGAGACCCTCGGCAGGCGCTCGATCGCCATGGCTTGTGACGTCCGTGACGCCGCCCTGGTTGACGCTCTGGTGGCTCGAGTCGCGGGAGAGTGGAACCGCCTCGACGTCCTGGTCAACAACGCTGCAGGCAACTTCCTTTGTCCAGCCGAGAAATTGAGTCCCAATGGCTTCAGAAGCGTGATCGAGATCGACCTTGTGGGAACGTTTCAGTGCTCACGCGCGGTGTTCCCGCTCCTTTCGGTCCGGGGCGGATCGATCATCAACATCACTTCGACGCTCGACTATCAGGGAGTTCCAATGCAGGTCCATGCTGGCAGCGCCAAGGCCGGCATTGATGCCATGACGCGCCACCTCGCCAGCGAGTGGGGACCCCGCGGAATCCGGGTCGTGGCAATTGCCCCCGGTCCTGTCGGTGACACGGAGGGCATGCGCCGACTGGGCGGAGGACGCGAAGCGGCAATAGCTGAATCGATCCCTCTCCGCCGGCTCGGCAGGCGGGACGATATCGCCAGCATGGTGGTCTACCTCGCCAGCGATGCCGGCGCCTGGATTACCGGCACGTCGATCGTCATCGACGGCGGCCAGCGGCTCAAGAGCTCGTTTCTCGACGTCCAGGCGTGAGCGGGTCACAAGCCCGGGACAAAGACAGAGCGAGAGCCCACTGGAAGGCGGATGTGAGGGGGCAGGAGGAGGCGAGTCGTGAGGTTCAAGGTGTCCCAGCCCACATTTAGCGCCCTGATAATGTTCTTCAGGGAAGGAAATCCTGGGTTCGAGGAAACATTGTTAAGGATCTGGACAGTATCTGCCGATTATCGGGGCAGTGTCTTGTGACATTGTTGAAATGGTCTTTTTGAGAGGTGACCGTCATGAATAGATTCAGGTTTGCCCTTTTGGCTACGGCTTTGGTGACAGTTGGTGTTGGTTGTTCAATGCCGAGGTCTCCTTTTCAAGGCGGGCTCTATACTGACGTGAAGGACGGCCTCGCAGTGAACAACGGGCCGATCGGCACATTGAGTGGGTCGGCGGAGGCGAGGACCATCATCGGAATCACGACCGGCGACTGCAGCATCAGCGCGGCGGCGGCCAAGGGCAATATCAAGGAGATCTCTCACGTGGACTACCACTCCTGGGGGATCATGGGTATTTACGGGACGACCACCACGACGGTCTACGGCAAGTAATGACCGGGGGCCGCAAGCCCCCCATCGAGAGAACCAAACGCGAAACGGGATCTGAGCGATCAGGTCCCGTTTTTTTTGCATCCGCCGGGAACCAAATTGACGAGAGCTCCTGCTTGCGAATTCTGGACGGATCTTCAGGCCGCGTGGGCAGGTCTCGATGAACCCGCCGAGTACCGCCCGGAGCAAGTCTGTTCCTCAAGACACAGCTTCGGGGCAGTACACTCAAGGGGAGGGTGAGAGGGGAAGTGTGGCCCCTCAAGAGCACATTGCGCAAAGACATGAATTCAAGATCCAATTCAGGGTGCACCGTACCGAGCTTCCGGCGGCACTGGCGAATGACTGCGCATGCAGCCATCACTCCATTCGTTCTCATGGCCTGCGCCGCGACCCTCGCCGTCGAACCTGACCCCACGGTTCGGATTCCCTTGAGGCTATTCTCATTCAACATCGAGGGAGGCGGTTCGTCGACCGCCAGGGTCACTGGAAAGCTGCTGGAACTTCACAGGGCCGACATCGTCTCTCTCCAGGAAGTGCCCAGCGCCAGCTATCTCGACGAAACAGCCCGGGCGGGAGGCTACTCGTATGTCTCACGTCTCGATCGCGGCAAGGCCATCCTGTCGCGGACGCCCCTGGACCTGGACGAGGTGATCGAGCTCGAGGTTGAGCGAAGCCTCATCCACGTGACGACAGTTGTTCACGGCATCAAGCTCAGCATTTACGGGGTGCATCTCGCCTGGGATGTGGATGGAAACTTACAGGCGAAGCAGATCGTTGAATCTGTTCTCCCGAGGGACTCCAATTCGCGCAAGATCCTCCTCGGCGACTTCAACGACGAGCATTTCTCAACCCAAAACGCCACGCTCGAATTGACCCTCACGGATGCTTTTGGGGATCTCGGAATTCGACCAGGCGAACGCACCTCGTGGCCCGCCACCGGGTTTGCCGGCGTCAAGGGCCAGCAGCTCATCGACCTCCTCCTCTACGATCCTCGCGGCGGGATGAGGACCCTGTGGGGCGACATTCTTCACTTGAGCCCTGTTCTCTCGGACCACCGGCCCGTCGTCTTCGACCTCGAGCTCTCGGATCCAGTGGACGTGGCGCCGCCGAGCCGCATCCACGTGGACACCCCCTTCGACTTGCGAACACTGATCGTGCGCTTTGACCGGGAGATCGACGTCCGCCTGGCAAAGGAAACCGAGCGTTACACCATCCAGGCAGTCTCCGGCGAACCGGGCCCCGACGTCGAGGAAGCCACGGTTGAAAGAGACCTGCGGAGCGTGCGCCTCCGCACGGGCCTTCACCAGCCTGGCTTTCAGTACGAAATCAGCGTTGGAGGCGTGCCGGCAAGGGCCGGTGTTCGGTCTGGCGGCCCCTTGAAGGCGCGATACCTGCCCCTCATCAACCTCCTCGTGAACCCGGGCGCCGAGGACGGCACCTCGGGCTGGCAGGTTACGAGATCCATGGCGAGCCTGAGCGAGCTACGGCTCGTGCGGCCTCACTCGGGGGGGCGTTTTTTCGCTGGCGCCGTGAATGGCTCCCGCTCCACAGCCGCGCAGACTGTCAGCCTTGATGACTTTGCGAAGGAGATTGATGACCGGCGAGCGACGGCGCTCGTGGGAGCCTACCTCGGCACGGCGGCGCCCACGTTTCTGGGCAAAATTAGCCAGCCCATGCCCTACGATGACTCCGAGGTGATCGCAGAGGCGCTCTCGGCGAGCGGGGCTGTTCTCACGAAGGCTTCCTCCGGCAAGGTGGACAGCCTCTACTGGAGACACTGGCGCTCGGAGCTGCCGCTCCCGCCGGGTGCTCGCTCGCTGCGCGTGACGATCCTTGCGCATCGAAAGATGCTCGGGCAAAACAACGCTGTCGTGGACGACGTAACCGCTTCAGTACGCCTCGACCCTCAACCTCACTTCGTGCGTGGCCCGAATCTGCTCCACAATGGCGACCTGGAAGCTTCCTCAGTCGGGGGCTGGGAGGCGACACCGGGCGTCGTTCCCCTTGCCAACTACTCTTACATTTCTGGCTCGCAGGCGGTCGCAGCGAGCGGCGAAGCGATGGCCCTGGCCAGGACGAGCCGATCCGGCTCGCGCCTGGCTCAAACGGTGGCGCTTTCGGCGCACGGACCGCTCGATTATCTCCGCTGGGGCGGTGAGGCGCGCACGTGGGGAAGCCGGATGAGGGTCACGCTGCGGCTGCTCTTCCTGGATGTTGGAGATCGAGTGCTTCTCGAGGACTCGAGAGGTCCATTTCACGAGGCTGAATGGCGGCGCCGGGAATGGCTAACCCCGATTCCAATTCGTGCCGAAAAGCTCAGGTTCTCGTTCGAAGCGGAAGGATCGGACGAAGGAGCCTTTGGTGATAACTTCTTCACGCAGGTCGTGGGGGGCGATTCGCCGCAGGGCTGGTTCGCTCGCGGCGATGTCGAGCGAGATGGACGTCTCTTGCTCACAGACGCCGTCCTGATCTTTCGAAGAATCTTCAGCGGAGCGCAAGACCCTTGTGACTCCGCCTCGGATGTCAACGACGACGGTCGGCTCGAAATCTCGGACGGGATCTCGCTCCTCAACTTCCTTTTCACCGGTGCCGCTGCGCCGCTGCCGCCCTCTCTGGATAGCCCGGGGCCGGACCCGACCCCGGATTCGCTCGGTTGCTAGAAGTGCCTTCCAGTCCCTTCACAGCCTGTTGAGGGAATCTTCCAGCTGATTGCGGCCGATTGCCTCTGTCGCAGATAATAGCCCAGACATGCGATCTTGCCTCCTTGTACCCGTTGCTTGCGCCCTCGTGATGTGCGTCGAGGCTCCTGGTGAGGATCGTATGCTTCGGCCCGAGCGTACCTCCTCGCGCGCCGGGCTGCTCGACTGGGTGTTCGAGAAAGTGGCAAGCGGCCGCGATGAGTGGCCAGTAGAGAAGCTCAACGACGAGTTGAACGATCGACTAAAGGAGCTATCCGAGCGCATCTCGACACTTGATTTGGGCGAGGACTCGCTCGGACCTCTCCTGGCCTCGGGCTTTCGCTCGCACACGAGGGCATCCGAGCAACTCGATACGATCCTTTCGGAGAGCCATCTTGAGGTGGAGCGGTCGGAGGTCCCGGAGAGCGAGCCGACCCATCCGATGACTCCGCTCGAGCTTTCGCGCGAGCTCAAGAGGTCTCTTGGCGGAGCCTCCCGAATGGAGAAGGCAAAGTTCAAGGTCTTCCGCATCCAGCGCCGGGAGAGCATGCCCCCGAGCGTCTCGACTCGAGTCCTGCTCGAGGCGGATGGCCTTCTCGCTTCCGGAGAGCTCCTCCAGATACGGTCCGTGTGGGACTGCGTGTGGATTCAGGAATCAAGCTCCTGGCGCCTCGGGGAGTTGCTGCCAATTCGCTTCGAGCGGTCTCGCCTCAAGGCCCGGCCCTTCGTGGAGGTGAGCCAGGATGCGCTCGGCGGCAACGCCTCCTATTTCTTGCAGCTCCAGGTTGGGCTCGACCAGTGGCGGAGGCGCCTCGACTCGGCAAGCGGCATGGATGTTTACGGACACCAGGGAGTCAGCGTGGGAGACTTCGACGGTGATGGCTGGGAGGATCTCTACATCGCGCAACCGGCAGGCCTACCCAACCGTCTCTACCGCAACCAGCGCGATGGCACCTTTGTTGACTCTACGGAGTGGTCCGGTCTGGGCGTTCTTGACACTACCGGTGGCTCACTATTTCTCGACGCCGACAACGATGGAGACCTGGATCTTGTCGTCGTGACTTCCCAGGAGATCTTGATCTTCGAGAACAATGGCAAGGGTCGTTTCGAGCGTCGCCAGAACACGGGGCTTGAGGTCAGGCACCGGGAGGGCGGCGCAAGCATTGCCTGCGCGGCTGCCGACTACGACAGCGACAACGATCTTGACCTCTACTGTGTGAGCTATGTCTTCTGGGCGGGAGCCGGCGCCAGACCCCACAGCTCCTATCCGTACCCCTATCATGACGCCAACAACGGAGCGCCGAATATGCTCCTTCGAAACGAGGGGAACTTCAAGTTTTCGGACGTGACAGGAGCCTCACGCCTCGATGTCAACAATCGGCGCTTTAGCCTGGCGGCTTCGTGGGCCGACTACGACGCGGATGGGGACCCCGACATCTACGTCGCCAACGATTTTGGCAAGAACAACCTCTACCAGAATCAAGGTGACGGCACCTTCAGGGACGTCGCCACCGAAGCGGGTGTCGAGGATATCGGCAATGGCATGAGCGTGACGTGGGAGGACTACGACGGGGACGGCCGCATCGATCTTTACGTGGGAAACATGTGGTCAGCCGCCGGAAACCGCCTTGCGGAGCAGTCGGGATTTGGAGGCAGTGCCAGTGTCGACTTGCGGGCTACCTACCGACGGATGGCTCGAGGCAACTCGCTCTTTCGTAACCTGGGCAATGGCCGGTTCGAGGATCAAAGCCTTGAATCGAACACCTATTTCGGCCGCTGGTCCTGGTCGAGCCAGTTCATCGACTACGACTCCGATGGCCGCGAGGACCTCTACGTTTCCAACGGTTTCGTCACGAACGAAGGCGTCGAGGACCTCTGAAGCTTTTTCTGGCGGCAGGTCGTGCCGCGGGCCACCGGGGTGACGAGGCAGCTCGCCCGCTACGAGGAGGCCTGGGAGGCGATCAATCGGCTCATCCGTCGCGGTGGATCCTGGTCCGGCCACGAACGAAACTGTTTTTTCGTGCAGGGGGCGAACGGGAGGTTCGAGAATGTGTCCGCCGTGATGGGCCTCGACGTGCCGGAGGACGGCCGCGGGCTTGCGGTCTGGGACTTTGACCGCGATGGAGACCTCGATCTGGTCCTCAAGAGCCGGAACGCGCCGCAAGTGCGGATCTGGCGCAACGATTTTCCGAGCCCCGGAACTCGAGTCCAGATTCATCTGGTGGGCGTCACCTCGAATCGACAGGCCATCGGTGCCCGGGTCACCTTGAATGCAGGCGGTCGCCCGAGAGTAAAGGAGGTCTGTGCCGGGAGCGGCTTTGTGTCGCAAAATACTTCGCTCCTCCACTTTGGCCTGGGAGACGCGAGGTCCGTCGAGCGCCTGGAAGTCCGATGGCCCAGCGGAAAGACGCAAACCTTTCGAGCACTCGCCGTGAATCGCCGCTACCGAATCGTCGAGGGCTCCGAAAAGGTCGAGGCCATGGCCTTCGATGCCCCAGCCCGTGGAGCCACATCCCCTCGAGTCCCCTCGCAGATTCCCGCTCCGGGTCCGAGCACCACGGCCTTCTGGCTCCTCGACCCTCGCCCACTCCCGCCACTCGAGCTTTCCGGCCCAGGTGCCCAGAAGTTCGAGCTGTCGAGCCTCCGTGGACACCCCTTCCTTCTTGCGCTTGGGTCTCTCGACTGCCCGCGCTGCCAGGCGCAGTGGGAAGACTGGGCTCGGGAGCGCATCTTGCCCCGGTCCGAACCGGAGCTTCCGGTGATCGCGCTCCTGCAGGCTGAAAATGCCAGAATGGGTGAAGTTTCCGCCCTTGGGACGGCATCTGGAGTGATCGGACTGATCCTCGGCGAGGAGAGCGCACTTTCCCTGGGGGTGCTTCTCGAGGAGGTGGGGGAGTGGCCCCGGGAAATTCCAGTGCCGGCCTCGCTCTTGATCGATGGCGAAGGGCGGATTGTCAAGATCTACCGAGGAGCAGTCGGGTGGCAGGAGATCCACAAGGATGCGGCCTCCATTCCAGGATCTGTCGAGTCGAGACTTGCGGCTGCGCTGCCGTTTCCTGGACGCCATTACTCGAGCGAGTTTCATCGAAACGATTTCCAGCTGGGTGTCTCCTATCTGGAGGCCGGGCTCGAGACGCAAGCCCTCGCGGCATTTGAACGGAGCCTCTCGAGGCGCCGTGATCAGCCCGATGTGCTGTACAACGCAGGTGTCCTGCATCAGAGGCGAGGCGAGAGCGAAAAGGCTTCTCGACGCTACTCGGAGGCGCTCGAGCTCGAGCCTGACTTTGCCGATGCGCACGTCAACCTGGGCGTGCTGCTCGCCCGGACAGGCGCCCTGGACGAGGCGGAGCGTTCCTTTCGGCGGGTTCTCGAGCTCCGTGGAGACCACGCGGAGGCGTGGATCAACCTGGGCAATGTTGAGCTGGCCCGCGGACGGCCAGAGGACGCCATTGGATCATTCGCAAGGGCGCAGGACCTCGAGCCCGAGCTGCCGCAAATCCAAAAAAAGATAGGTGACGCCCACCGCAAGGTGGGGAACCTGAAGCAGGCCCTGAAGGCCTATGAGAGGGTGGTGAAGCTTGCTCCCCGGGACGCAGAGGCCTGGAGCAATTTGGGCGTGCTCGCGGCTGAGTCGGGCCGGCCCAGTGAGGCGTTGAAAGCTCTCGAAAAGGCCATTGAGGTCGACCCCGGGTACGCTTCTGCCCACAACAATGCGGGTCTTCTGCTGCAAGGCCTGGGTAGGGATGTCGAAGCGATCGAACACTTCCAGAGGGCCGTGGCCCTTGCCCCCCATCTATCACCTCCGTACCTCCATCTGGCCCGGAGTCATTTGAGCGCAGGGGATGAAGCCAGGGCGAGGGAGGTCTTGCGCTCACTGCTGACGCTCCACCCGGATCACCGCGGGGCCCTCGAGTTTCTCAGGCGACTCGGCAGGGAGTGAGGGGGGCAGCACCCCGCGGGGAATCGGCTCCTCACCGCCAGGAAGTTTTGCAACATTAACTCTTGACCGGGCAGGCCGACATTTGTTAGATAGCCCAAACTTAAATTGGCTACAACAAACCCAAAGTGGGATTGCCCAACTTCGTCAGGGAGCAACCCAGCCACACCTGTAGGAAGCAAATGAAATTCTTCTTTGCACCGCTGCTCGTCTTGTCGCTCGTCTGTGTCTGGGGCTCTGGCAGCAAGGTCCGATCCGACGACGCTCCCGTGTCGCGGGAGGAGTTCGAAAAACTCCGCGGGGAGCTGGAGGCGCTCCGGCGTGGCGAGCCTTCCGCGATGGCCCAGCAGGGCCCCGCAAGCGAGGGGGACCTGCCCGGCGGGGGCAGTCCTGTCCTTGGCGTGGGTTCGGGCCCGGGTGGCAGCCTTTACGACAAGCCGTTCTTGCGCCAGGCAGGCGGCATCCAGACGCACGTGGGCGGCTACTTCGACGTCGAGTTCATGGACCGTGAGTCCCGCGACCACGATTTTCGGCTTCACCGCCTGGTGCCCTTCTTCGTGGCCGATCTTCACGAGCGCGTACGGTTCGCAACCGAGATCGAGATCGAGGATGGCTCGACGGTCGAGGTTGAGTTCGCCGCTCTCGATCTCCTTCTCTTCGAGGCCTTGAACTTCCGCGGAGGCGTGATCCTGGATCCCTTGGGCCGCTTCAACCTCTACCATGACTCGCCGTACTACGATCTCGTCGATCGGCCCCTCGTAAACCAGCTCGTGATTCCCACGACTCTCAGGGAGCCGGGTGCCGGGATTTTTGGTGTCATTCCGACCGGCACCCTGGACCTCGACGTCAAGTATGAGGCCTACTTGACCAGCGGCTTCAAGGGGCTCAGCGATGATCCTGCCGCTGACCCCGCCATCACGCGCAGTGCTGGTCTCAGGGAGGCCAGAGCCCACGAGCCTGCGTTCGGAACGCGGCACTTCGGCGACAACAACAACGGTTTCGCCGGTGTCGGACGCGTGAGCTTTAGCCCACTCCTTGCTTCCGAGCTCGGCGTGAGCGCCCACCACGGAACCTACGATGAGTCGGGCGAGAACGACCTCACGATCGCGGCCGTGGACGCGCTCTTCACAATCCCGCAGTTCGAGATCGGAGATCTCCCCGTGGGCCCGATGGAGATCCTCGGCGAAGGTGCCTACGCTGCAATCGAGCGAAACACTTTCGCGAGGTCGGAAGGTGTTCCCGATGACTTCTGGGGCTACTACACCCAGGTGAACTACCACTTCCTGCCCGAGTACTTCCTCCCAAGGGGCACACGAGTTACTACCGCACTTTTCCCCGAGTCCATCTTCACGTTGGTTGGACAGTGGAACCAGGTAAACCTGGACGGAGACCGACGCTACCGCTGGACGGTTGGCCTCAATTTCCGGCCGGTCGAATCCACTGTCATCAAGCTCGACTACCAGTTCAACCGCGGCGTCGCAAGAGCCTCGGAGACGGCAGACCTCGACGCCTTCCTCGTCAGCCTGGCCTCCTATTTCTGAGATTCCTCTCCATGCGTCAAGTTGTACCCCAATCTCTCTCTGCGATCGTCGCTCTCGCGCTGGTCTCCTGCCGTGCGCCCGGGGGCGGATCCTCTGGCCGAGATCCGGCGACAACCGATTACATGACGGAGGACGAGGCGTTGCGGCTGGTGTTTCCGGGCTCAAGAAGACTTGTCTCCGAGTGCCTTGTGCTGAGGGGCGAGGAGCGCGAGAGAGCAGAGTCGAGGCTCGAAGCCCGGATTCTGGAGCCCGGTTTCACGGTGCACGCAGGCGTCAAGGCGGACGGATCTCTGGACGGGTTCGCGGTCATCCACGAGGAAATCGGCAAGTTCAAGCCCTTCAAGTTCATCGTTGGACTCGAGCCCAATGGTGCCGTGCGCCGCGTCGCCATCCTGAGCTACCGTGAGAGTCGCGGAGGCGAGATTGCGCGCCGCAGGTTCCTTTCACAGTATCCCGGCAAGCGTGCGAGCGACCCCATTCGCTTGAACCGCGACATCCTGGGCATCAGCGGCGCAACGATGAGTGTGAACTCTCTGAATGCGGGTGTGAAGAAGGTGCTTGCGGTGGTCTCCTCTGCATATCTTGGGCAGCCGATGAGGATCGAGCAGCTCCTCAAGTCCCCTGGTGCCGCCCTGGAACCGATGCCGGACCACCCGGAGCCAGCAAGCGGCGACGTCCTTGTGTCGGAAACTCGACTTGTGATGGGCGCTCTGTGTGAGATCCGGGCCTTTGGTCCGGATCGCGCCTGGCTTCGGGGGGTCGTTGCCCGTGCATTTTCAAGGATCGAGGCCGCCGACCATGCACTGAGCAACTACAGGCCCACGAGCGAGCTCAGCGAGCTCAGCCGCAAGGCCGGTGAGGAGTTGATCCAGGTCTCTCGCCTCACTGGCGAGTTCCTTGAACTCTCCGCACGGATAGCAGAGGAGTCGCAAGGCGCCTTCGACATGACCGTGGGACCGCTGGTTCGGGCCTGGGGTGTACAGGGGCCAGTGGCTTCCGAGCCGACCGCCGAGGATCTTGCCCAACTGCGGCCTCTCGTGGGACCGCAGGGGGTTGTGCTCGAACGGGACGCTTCCGGAGCCTTCCGTGCCCGGCTGAAGCGGCACGGCATGGCGCTCGACCCGGGTGCCCTGGGCAAGGGCTTCGCCGTCGACCTGGCGGCGAGGAGCCTGCGCGAAGATGGCGTCCAGTCGGCGCTGATTGACTTCTCGGGAAACATGTACGCGGTGGGGTCGCCGCCGGGCCTTGAGGCCTGGCCGATCGCTGTCCGTGACCCCGTGGAGCCGACCCGGATACTCGGCATTTTGCGCTTGCGAGATGCTGCGATCTCCTCGAGCGGAAACTACGAGCGGCATGCGGAGGTCGGCGGGCGCCCACGCTCGCACATAGTTTCCCCACTCACTCTCCAGCCCGTCGATGGCGTCCATGGAACCAGCGTCACTGCTCCCACGGCGGGCCTCGCCGACGGCTACTCGACCGCAGCCTTCGTCCTCGGGCGCGAGGGGACAGCGTTTCTGGAAGGACGCCCGGGCGTTGAAGGCCTGGTGGCGATCGAGGAGACGGACGGATCGAGATTCTTCAGCACGAAAGGTTGGCGACTCGAATGACGGCCTTCACCACTTGTTCATGGACCCGCTGCGGCATTTTTCTGGGGTTTGCGTGGGTGCTCGTGGGCTGCGTTTCGGCCCCGCAGGAGGAGCTCACCGCCCGCGCTCCAGTGGATGAGGGTAGATCTGAATGCCCACACGCACTTGGGGAGCCGGACGGATCCATGATCGTCACATGGGGCCTTGTGGCTGACGATGGCGGCGCGGACATCCTCTTTTCTCGCTGGGGTGAGACTCCGGTCCGTGTCAATCCCGTCCGAAATTCAGCCGTGGCGGGCCGTCAGGTCGGGCCGCGCATGGCGAGGCTACCCTCGGGCCGCATCCTTGTTTCGTGGGTCGATCGAGCCCTTGACCCGGCAGGGGACATCGTTGTGGCTGCAAGCGACGACGGAGGGCGGACGTTCCACCCACCCGTGAGGGTCAACGACGATCGCGGTGAAGCCGGGCAGGAGTACCAGGACATCGCCGTGCTCCCGGATGGCCAGGTCGCTCTTGCCTGGCTTGACGAGCGGGACTCTGATGCCGGGTATCAAAACCGAAAGCAGATCTATTTCTCGACCTCGAAGGACGGCTGCAGAACTTTCGAGCGAAGCAGGGCACTCACGGCGTCCAAGGACGGCGTCTGCACATGCTGCAGGCCCGCTCTGGCCTCGAGAAGGGATGGTGCTCTCCACGTCGTCTATCGAGATCGCGTTGGCGAGGAGCTCTTTCTTCGCGGCATGAGTCTACTCCCCGGCAACGAAGACTTCGGCCCACAGGTTACGATTTCCGCCGGCGGCTGGAGGTACCTCGCATGTCCCACGGACGCGCCGTCGATCGCCCTGGGACCCTCGGGCTCGATCCACATCGCATGGATGGACGGAACGGCCGGGGAACCTTGCCTATGGCGCGCGGACTCACAGGACGGCGGCCGGACTTTCACGAAGCCTGCGCCTCTCGTGGCGGCCCGAGGCACGGGTTCTGCTCCGGGATCCACCGCCTTCTCGGGCACACGAGAGAGTGGACTTCCATGCTGCCGCCTGGGTGGTCCGCAGTCTCAGCCAGGACGCGCCTCCCTGGCCGTGGACCCGCAAGGAAGCTTCGCGCTGGCCTGGGAGTCAAGCGATGGGAACGTCTACAGCACCCTCGGAAACGACGCGCGGGCAGAGGCTGTGCCGGTGGAGTCGTCCGAGGGATCGTCGGCTCATTCGCCGCAAGTGGTCGCCTCGGCCAAAGGTTTCAGCATGATCTGGGTGGAGAGCCGCTGGAGGGAGGCACCGGACGGAAGTCCCCCGAAACTTGAGGGGCGTCTTCGCCGGGTGCAATTGCAAGCCTCCATCCGTACGTTGAGTACCGCCCAGCGCAAGTAATCGTTCCTTCGGCCCATGGGCAGGCCCGGCAACACGCCCAGGGGGGCCTTGTAAGCGACCGACGTCCCGCGGGAATTTTGGGCAGGCGCTCCGAATACGCAGTGCTTACCATGTGCTGCTTGCAGCCATGATTGGGACATCTTGACCAACGCCCCTTCACCATCGGCACCGGAGGCGCCCGGCGCTTATCGAGCGCCGAGGAGGGGGAGGACGCCGCCAGGCGGCCGGTGCGGGGGAGGTCTTCCTCCCCCGCGAGGAGCATAATTTCATGAGCACCATTTTCCAGAAGATCATCGATCGTCAGATCCCTGCCACGATCGTCTACGAAGACGAAAAGGCTCTTGCTTTTCGCGACATCTCCCCGCAGGCGCCGACTCACATCCTGGTGATCCCGAAGAAACCGATCCCCGGCGTCTCGGCCATGCTGGCGGAAGACAAGGAGCTGATCGGCCACCTCTTCTTCGTGGCAAAACTTCTGGCGGCGCAGGAAAACCTCACGGACTTCAGGCTCGTGACCAACAACGGCGCGGGCGCGGGTCAGAGCGTTTTTCACCTGCACATCCACCTGCTCGGGGGACGTGTCATGGGCTGGCCGCCGGGCTGAATTCCAGCCCCCAAGACCCGGAACGGTCAGTCCGTGTGTGGCCGATTTTTTTCGATTTGGATTGATAGGATTTTGGGTGCTCCAGCTTCCTCGGTTATCCTACGTGCCTTCGAAACACTTACCCCTCACGAACTGTACATTTCGCCCAGGAGTCGTTCATGGAGAGACCTCAAAACCGTCTCGACTCACCCTTGTTCCTCGTGCTGCTGGTGCTTCTACCCTGCTGGTCACCGACTCTACGGTGCGATGACGCAGAGGATCGCGAAGCAACGTTACTTTTCAACACCGCAAGCCGATTCTATCGGCAGAAGAACTGGGACGACGCCGCCAACGCGTTCTCGGAGTTTCTGAAGAAATTTCCGGCTCACCGAGATGCGGCCGAGGCGCGCTTTGCGGCCGGCTATTGCCTGAATCGTCGAGGCAAGCACGCCGAGGCTGTGGAGCTCCTTCGCCTTGCCGTACGAGACGAGAGCGCCGCATGGTCGGCCGATAGCCACTTCTATCTTGGCCGCTCGCTCGAGGCGCTGGCCCAGGATGCGAAGAATGATGCCGAGGAGCGCGTACGCCGCCTGGTAGCTGCTTCCGAAAGCTACGGCAGGGCCGCGGAGCTTTACGCGAAGGACAGTGGCTCCAGCGTGCCAGGGGAGAAGGCCAAGTCCTTGCCTGGCGGCGAGGCGGACGGCGAGCGGTCGAAGGACAAGCTGAGAGACTTTCGAGTGCTCGCGATGAGTGCGCAAGGCGAAGCTCTCTATCAAGCTTCAAAGCTTGCGGAGGCGTCGGAGGCCCTCAAGCGGTTTCTGGACGAAGGGGAGGCGCTCCAGGACTCACCCCACTACCAGCGGGGCGTCTACGTTCTTGGGCTCGCCCGGCAAGCGCTCGCGAAAAACCAACACACGAGCCTGGCGGAAGCCATGGTTGCGCTCCGCGCAGCTTCGCAGCCGCGCTTCGAGAAGGAGGCCTTGTGGGAAGAGGCGGCTTACCTGCTCGCGCGACTCACTCACCAGGAGAACGACCTCGAGAAGGCGATAGAATGCTATGGGCCCGTAGTGAAAAAGGGTGGGGGCCGCGCCCCCGAAGCGGCCTACTACCGGGCCCTGGCGCTCTACGAGACCCAAAAGCCTGAATCCCTCGCCAGGGCGAGGGAGGAGCTCGGGCGCCTCCTGCGCGAGCATCCGAAGCACGCCCTTGCCGGAAAGGCTCGATTCTACGAGGCCCTCTCCGCCTTCGACCTGAAGGATTTTGTGGGCTCTGAAGCGGCCTTCCAGGCAGTCGTGAGCGAAAGCCCCGATCTTGCTGGCCGTGCCCTCCTGCGCCGTGGGCAGGCCCTTCTGTTGAGGGCGGACCCGAACGCGGCCCTCGCCGCCGCGGAGCTTTCGAGGGCAGTGGAGGCGCTCGAGCAAGAAGCGGCAAGGAGCCCGAAGGATGCGATCCTCCTCGAGCGTGCGGCCGAGGCGCTCTACTGGCAGGGCGAGGCGCTCCTCAGCCAGAGCGGGAAACTCGCCGAAGCGGCGCAAGCCTTTGGCCAGGTGCATTCGAGATTCGCGAAGGAGGCTCCGGAGCTGGCCGAGAAGGGGCTTTACCAGAGAGCTCGAGCCCTCTATTTGGCAGGCAAGCACGCTGAGTCGGCTGAAGCTTGCGACCTGTACCGACGCTCCTACAAGCAAGAGCAAGGCCTCTTCTTCGCCGAGACCCTGCTCCTCTCGGCCGAGTGCGGCTTCCACGGCCCGGCGGGGTCGGTGCCGGACGCTCTTCGTCGCGAAGCCCCGCGCTTTTATCGCGAAGCCTCGGCTGCCTTGAAGAATGCGGCGGAGGCCCGGCGGGCAAAGTACATGTCGGGCGTTTCGCTCTACTTCCTGGCGGATTACAAGCAGGCGGCGCAAACTTTGGAGGAGGTCCTGGCGGAGGCGTCGAAGGATCCAGCTGCCAGAGCCGCCTTGCCGGAATTGAGCTTCTACCTCGCTGACTCGCTCGCACAGGAGCCCCGCCGCGAGAAGGCCACGGCCGAGGATCGAGCACGGTGGCAGAGGGCTGTGCAGCTCTACACGGAATACCTCAACGCGTCGAAGGACGGAACGCATATTCCAAACGCACTTGTCAACCTTGGACTTGCCCAGGAATGGCTGGAGGACCACACAGGCGCTCAGAAGACGTTCGAGCGGTTCCTCACCCAGTTCTCAAGCCACGCGCTTGCAAGCCAGGTGCGCTTCGAGCTCGGCAACACCCGTCTCGTCTCGGGAGATCTCGAGGCTGCCGCCCTGGCCTACTCCTCCGCCGCCGAGTCCGAAGGGGCCCAGGGGGCCATCTTGCCGGGGAAAGCGCTCTATCAAAAGGCCCTGCTCGAGCGCCGTATGGGCAAGTCAAGCCTGGCCGCAGAGACGCTCACAGGCCTCATCACAAGACACGAGGACGCCCTGAAAGCAGAGGATCAGGGTCAGAAGCTGCTCCGCGACGCAACCTACCAGCGCTCCATTGCTCTTCTCGAGTCGGGAAAGGGAGACGACGGGCGCCGGGAGCTCATGCTCTTCCTCTCGAGCCATGCTGGCTCTCCCCAGGAGGCGGAAGCTCGCAATCAGCTTGCGCGTTCCCTGCTTGACGCAGCCGAACCGACGGAGGCCCTGGAGGTGCTCGAGCCGCTACTTCAAGCAGGGGTGGCGCAGGCAGGCCGCGACCAGGCGCTTTACCTGGCCGCATGGTGCCACTCGTCTCTCTCGGAGGTAAAGGGCGCAACCGATGCTGCGAAGCAGAAGGAGGAGATGGAGGCCGCTTATCGAAAGCTCATCGGGGAGCACCCGCAAAGCCCGCTCGCCGTTGACTCGATGCTCGAGCTGGGGCAAAACCTCTTTAACCGAAAGGCCTACGCGGAGTCCAGAAAGTGGCTCGAGCAAGTTCGCGAAATTCTTGATCAAGCCGCGACGCCTCCCCCGGCCGGCGCGGCGTCCCGCCCAAGGGACCTGCTCGAGCGGAGCCTTTTCGGGCTCGGGTTCATTGCCTTTGAGGAGGGGGATTTTCGGAGAGCCTCGAAGCTCTTTGATCTCGTGATTGAAAATCCCGCGGCCCCGCTTGCACCGCGGGCCGGATTCCAGGCGGGGCGAGCCTACATGAAACAGGAAGCCTTCGCCGAGTCGGCGGCCCGATTTGACCGCGTAGTCAATGAGTTCGAGGCTCGGGCAGAGGATCTCCACGAGGAGGGGCTCTTGCGCCTGGGCGAGTCCTACCACCAGCTCCAGAGATACCCCGAGGCTATCCAGACGCTCGACCGTGCACTCAAGGAGCACCCGGAGGGCGAGTTGCGCCACGAGGTGAGGTTCGCGAAGGGCTTCGCGCTCCAGTTCTCGGGGGACTTCGACGGCGCGGTCGAGGCTTACCGTGGAGTTGTGAACGCAACGCGCCAGAGCGTCGCAGCCCGTGCGCAGTACCACATCGGCGAGTGCAGGGTAGAGCAGGGTCGTCATCGCGATGCGGCCAAGGAATTCAGCGCAACAGTTGCCAACTTTGACCTCGATGGGCCTTACCGCGAATGGGTGAGACGTTCACTCCTCGCCGCAGGTATCGCCTTCCAGGCGGCTGGCGACGCCGCAGCCTCGTCTCTCCAGTTTCGTGAGCTGCTGGAGCGTTTTCCTGAATCGGACGAGGGCAAGGCGGCCGCGGATCGCCTCAAGGCCTTGAGCTCGAAATGAGGACTGTAGTGAGAAACGGATCCCTTTCCCTGGCGGTCATGCTCCTTCTTGTCGCCGGCGCCTCCAGCGCTCGAGCCCAGGCGGGGAAGGAGCCCGTGGCGGCAACGACGACTGCGGAGAAGAAGCTCTCGGCGCCCCCCCTGGCCGGCAATGCCGAGCCAACCTCGCCTGCTGTCGCTGGAGCCAGCGAGCTTGAGCCGGAGCCTCCCGAGCCCGAGAGACTGCCCAGGCAAAAGCAGCCCGAGACCGTTCTTGAGTTTGCGATCGCCGGTGGGGCGCTCATGATTCCAATAACACTTTGCAGCCTCGTCTGGCTCATGTTTCTCGTGGAGCGCCTCAACGCCCTTCAACGCAAGAAAGCAGTGCCGCAGGAGCTCGTGCGCATGGTGAAGGAGGCAAGCGCTCAGCGACCTCTCGATCGCGCGAGTTTGCGTGCAAAGCTGGATGCGTACCCGTCGGCAGCGGCTGTTGTCGTGCGCGCCGCACTGGACCGACTCGAGCTAACCCGTGACGAAATTGAAAAGGGCGTCAACAACGCCGCGCAGCGGGAGATCTACCTCCTCCGAAGGAACCTTCGCGTCTTCGCGATCATCTCGAGCGTTGCGCCGCTCCTGGGCCTTCTCGGCACGGTGACTGGGCTTGTGCAGGCTTTTCGAGAGGTCGCAATCAGCGGCCTCGGCTCTGGCGCAGCCCTGGCGCCCGGGATTTACCAGGCCCTGATTACCACGGTGGGCGGTCTCGTGGTCGCAATCCCCGCCTTGCTCACCTATTACTGGCTCATGGCCCGCGTCGATCACTTCGTGCACGAAATGGACGGCCTTGTCATCGATTTCGTCGATGGGCAGCACATTCCAGCTCAGTCTCGCTGAGGAAGGAGGTTCAGTGATCAAGTCCGACCCGAGGGCCGATGACGACCTTCAGCTCAACATGACCCCGATGATCGATATGATCTTTCTCCTGATCATCTTCTTCCTCACGGCGACGACGTTTGCGGAGAAGGAAAGGGAGCAGGAAGTTCAGCTTCCCTCGTCTCATGGCGTGGGCAGCCTTTCCAAGGCACTCGACAGGCACCTTGTGGTCAACGTGCTCCAGGATGGCCAGATCATCGTCGATCAGAAGCGCTGTGGGACATCCGAGCTGAAGGCCCTGGTCGCAGATCGGAACTCTCGGGCTAACCATGCGCTCAAGGTGAAGCTGCGAGTTGACCGCCGCGCCCTGTTCGAGCATGTCTCCAGGGCTCTTGACGCCGTCGAGGGGGGTGGTGTCGCACGTCCGCATATCGACAAGAAGGCCGTGGACCTCCAGCCGTGAAGGGTCCCTCTGGCAGCCACACGAATGTCCTGAAGACGCTGGGGGCTCTGGTGGTGCTGGTTTGCCTCGTCGCGCCCTTTGTTCTGCGTCCGACGTTGCGCTTTTACACCGATGACGACACGCTCCGGGAGGACGTGCGTTTCGCTCGCCCTTTGCTCCGCCAGGTCCTCTGGGAACCCGTGCGCCAGCTCGGGCCTGCCGTGAACAGCCCGGAGGAGGACGAATATGAGCCTGCGGTGAGCCCCGACGCACGCTACCTGGCCTTCACGCGAGGCCGGCCGGGTGGACAGGCGGACCTGTGGCTCTCGGAGTGGTCTGCCCGTGGGTGGAGCACCGCCCGCCCGCTGGAGATGCTCAACACATCCCTTGACGAGATGGGCGCGGCCTTTGCCACCGAGCACGAGGGGTCGGATCGGCTAGTCCTCTATTTCTCATCGAATCGACCCGGTGGTGCGGGCGGCCACGACCTCTGGGCAAGCCTCTCCGATGGACAGGGTGGCTGGGGTGTACCGTGGAATCTCGGACCGCAGGTGAACTCAAGCTCGAGCGAGCTTCGACCCTCGGCCACAGCGGATTCGAAGCTGCTATTTTTCTCGAAGCTTCGCCAGTCGGGAAGCCCACCCAAACGCCCGCGGTGGACCTCAACCGTGCGCGAAATCCTCGACGTGCCAAGTTACAGCATCCTCAGCGCGCCTCGCCTGGAAGGTCACCGGGTGGAGTTTGGCGAGGCCACCATCGCTCACGGATTGGCCCTGCCGAATTCGACCGAGGCCTTCATGGCGGTCGCGCCGCAGGCGGACTTCGTCTACTTTGCAAGTAACCGCGCCGGTGGGACCGGCGGATTTGACCTTTATCGTTCGCGCCTCTTGAACGGAGCGCTCGAGCCCCCCGAGAACCTGGGCCCCCGAATCAACACGAGAGGCCACGAGCTCGATCCGACTCTGGCCCCGGGGGGCTTTGAGCTTTACTTCGCGAGGCGGCCCGAGGGCGGCACGAGCGAAGACATCTTCCTCACCCGATCGCGAGAGGTCTTTCTGAGGTCGGATTCGGGCGAGCCCTACTGGAGCGCGTCGGCGGTGCTTACATTCCTGCGCGGTGCCCTGCGGGGCACGGACCCGGCGATCCTCGCACTGCTCCTGAGCACCCTCCTGTGCCTCGTCTGCGCCGCGATATTCGGCAGGCGCATGTCGCGGCTGGCGATGCTCACACGATGCCTCCTGCTCGCTCTCATCGTCCACTTCGTCGCCGCATTGTGGATGAGCTCGAGCAAGGTGCACCGCGTACTCATGACCACTCTTGGAGGAGAAACGGGGACCGAGTCGTTCGAGGTAACCGTCGACAGCGCCGCCGAGGAGGATGTCAGCTTCGCGATCCGGGCGCAAACGGCCACTACTGGCGGGGACTCGGCCCCAACTCTTGAGCTAGGAACGCCCATCTCGCCGGCCGTGCTCCTGTCCACGGCGGTCATGCCTCAAGAAAGCAAGCTGGTGCCACGGTTGGCCGATCTTTCGGCGGTAGCGCCAGCTCGCATCAACATGGGCGCCTCGATTCCCGCACCCGTGGTGGCTCGGCCTGCGGAAATGCGATTATCCGCGTCGGCTGCCCCGGACACCGTCGAGGCTCGCGACCTCCAGGAGGGCGAACGTCCACCGGATCCATCGTTTGGCATTTTTCCCAAAGAACTGAACGCTCCAGAGGTGACCCCTGTTCGCGCGCCGCGGACCGAGTTCGCAGACCGCGTTTTGGTGGCGACCCCGACCCGGGCGGAACCAGGTCGAGTGGCAATCGCACTCAGGGCCGACGTGACTCCGGAGTCGCTCAACTTCCAGGATGACTTGACCCGTCCATCTTTGCCCGAGCTTCCGCCCGAGCTCGGCTCAAGCGACAGGTTGGAGGTTTCCAGTCCCAAGGTGCACCTCGAGATCGAGGAGCGGGAGCTGGCTTCCGTGATCGCGGAGAGCCGTGGCTTGCCGACTCCGCAACCTCCCAGGACGTTCCGTGAAGCTGTGATGCCTGTGGAACGAGGGGTACCGGCCGAGGAGGTGCTCCTCGAGGCGCCGAGGGCACTCTTTCAGGACCCGTCTCGACCCGTCCGTGAGTCTTCCGTGTCGCCAAACTCGGCAACGGCCCCGGGAGGGATTCCGACTCGAGACTTCGCGGAGCGCCCCGAAACGAAGCCATTGCTGCCGTCGGTCGTTGCGAACGATGAGGTCGTGCCGATTTCGCCAACGCCTCGGGGCCTCGCGACCGTGGCCGAGGCCTCGGTCTCCCCGGACCAGGCGAACATACTCGAGGTGGCTCCTGTTCCGAAAGTGCTCGAAGGCGTGGGCACCCAGGTTGGAATCGAAGGCCTCCTCGCGCTGGCGACCACCGGCGCCATTGCGGAGTCTGCCTCGACGGCGTTCGAGGCGCCGGCGCCACCTCTCTTGATGGAGGCCCGTGAATCCACGGTCGAGGCAGAGACTTTGCCGGGAAGCCAGGCTGAGCTCGGCACGGGAGCGCCGCGGCCCGGGTCGAGTGCCCCGGGTGGGGAGGCTGGCCCCAGGATCGCCTCCGACGAGAAACCTCCACTGGCTTACTCTCGCAGGGAGCCCTCCGCGCACTTCACGGTTTCGAGGACGGAGGGGGTCGGGCTCCAGCAGACGCTCTCCAGGCCTCCGAGACCTCATGAGGTCTCGGTGCCGGATCGCCCACAATTCGCGCGGGATCCCACAGCATCGCCCCTGATCGCCACGGTGCCATTGGCGGCGCACGCTGGTTCGCTCGACGCGGCGGACCCGCGCATCCCTCCGCGGGGCGTTGTGATGCCGGGAGACTCCCCGGTGCCACGGCGCGAGGGTACTCTGCTCTCCGTGGAGCCGAGTGTGCAAGTCACGGCAGCACGGGTCCCTGCCGAGGCTG
>SXGT01029245.1_pt1 | contig 56501 bp, 41 predicted proteins | sample 3176221 | NCBI WGS metagenome assembly SXGT01 (sample SAMN11356862, study PRJNA531348) | freshwater metagenome | isolation source: freshwater sample F1-120 | place: China: Fuxian Lake, Yuxi | collected 2017-12-25 | reverse complement strand
GAGCCGATCGAGGAGCGCTTGCGCCTCGGTGGCGTCGTCGATCCAGCCCCAGGCGATGGCGGCGTCGAGGGCGGCGCGCACCTCGCTGTTGCTGCCGCTGGCGTAGCTGAAGAAGCGGATCTGGTTTCCGCCCTGGCTCTTGCGACCTTCATTGATGTTGAGCAGGACGCTGTTGGCGGCGCGCCGGATCTGATCGGCGAGATCGCGATCGAACCTGGCGATCGCGGGCACGATCGGACGCAGACACGCGATCAACTGGAGCGTCACGGGGTAGGCAGCAAGCATCGTTTTCTCCTCAGGTGGTTGGGTTCGGGCCCCTCGCACCCCAGCCCTCGGGGCGGCGGCGCGGGGTTCGCCCGCCCGCGGCGAGCGCGCACGGGGTCCATGCCTGGCGCCCCACCACCCTCCCGCGCCTCCTCATCGCGCACCTGCGCGGCGGCGGGTGGCTCCACCACCACCGCTCACGCGCCAGGCGTGGCCCGTGCGCGCCCGCCGCGAAGGGCGCCCCGCGTCGCCGCCCCGAGGGCGGGAGCTCATTCGCACTCGTTCTGCGCCGTGCGTCCTTCGACTCGGCCTCGCTTCACTCGGCCGTCGCTCAGGACGACCCGGTCAGCAACTCCACCCAGACTGCTCCATCACCGGCTGCGGCTGCGGCTGCGGCTCCGGCTGCGGCTGCGGCCCAGGCTGCGGCTCCGGCTGCGGGCCCGGCTACGGCTCCGGCTGCGGCTCCGGCTGCGGCTCGACGCCCGACGCCCTACTTCGGCGGCAACGTCCGGTATCGCTCCAGCAGTCGCGTCTGATGATTGACGTTGGGCTGGACCACACCCCCGATGATCACGATCTCGGCGGCGGTCGACAGCTCGAGCGGATCGCCGCTCCACACCACCACGTCAGCGATGGCACCCTTCTCGACGGTGCCGCGGCCGGTGAGCCCGTGGATCGCGGCAGGCACCGTGGTCACCGCCGCCAGCGCCTGCTCCCAGGTCAAGCCGGTCGTCACCGCGACCCCGGCGAGCTGACGCAGCGTGCGAGCCTGGAGCCCGTTGCCCAGCGTCGACACTGCTACCGCCACACCGGCCTTGGCGAGGATCGCCACGCGATCGTCGCGGACGTCGCCGGCCTCGAGCATGCGCGGCAGGTTGTCGGTGGGATCGAGGACAACCGGGACCTTGGCCCGCGCCAGCTCGGTCGCCACTCGCCACGACTCGGTGCCGCCGGTGATGACCAGCCGCAGCTTGAGGTCGCGGGCCAGACGCAGGGCCGCTCGGATGTCGGCCTCGGCGTGGGCGTTCACCACCAGCGGCATCACGCCGCGCAGCACCGGCTGGAGGGCCTCGAGATCGAGCCGATCGCCCACCATCTGACGTCTGGCGTTGCGCTCGTAGGCGGCGCGATCGCGGCCGTAGACGCGGGCGTCGTCGAGGACCTCGCGCAATAGCTCGATGGCGCGGCCGCGCGAGCCTCCGACCGCACCGCCGCCGGCCGAGCCGAGCTGGGCGTACATGGCGCTGGGCGCCGTTACCGGCTCGCTGGCACCGTCGAGCGTCCAGGTCACCGAGCGGCCGGCGATGAGTCCGCCGTCGGGGGCAGCCACCACCACGGTGAGGCCGCCGCCGCGGGCGACGGCGACGGTGACGCCGTGGGGATCGAAGCCGTCGCGGGCGTCGTAGGCGGCGTGCACCGGATCGTCGTGCACGTCGTCGCGGGCGCCCAGGTCGCCGTCGTTCGACGCGGCCTCCTGCTGGATCGCCATGAGGCCCACGCCTGACGTGGTCTCGATGAATCCGGCGGTGACCACCTTGCTCTTGCCGTCGATCACGCGCGCGCCCGCCGGCACGGCCAGGCCGACGCCCACCGCCTTGACCTTGCCGCCGTCGATGATCACGGTCGCGTTCTCGAGAGTCTGGCCGGGCCTCACGTGCACGCGAGCACCGACCACGGCGAGCGTCTCGGCCGCCGTCGTACTCGTCGTGGCGAGCAGCGCCGCCAGGATCACGACCTTCACGGGGCACCTCCGTCCGCCGCGCCGCTGTGCCCCAGCTCGTAGTCAGCTGGCCGCAACCCTGCGGCACGATCGAAGATCACCTCGCCGCCGGCCAGGACCAGCACGGCCCGGCTGTACACCGAGAACGGCGAGCCGCTCCACATCGCCACGTCGGCGCGCTTGCCGACCTCGAGCGTGCCGGTCACGGAGTCGATGCCGAGCACCCAGGCTGGATTGGCCGTGATCCAGCGCAGCACCTGATCATCGTCGAGAGCGACGCCGGCTCTGCGGCCCGCGGCCGCGGCCTTGGCCGCCTCCTGGTTGAGGCGCTGGATTCCGGTCGGCGAGTCGGAGTGGATGGTGACGCGCCCGCCCTGCTCGGTGACCAGCGCGGCGTTCTCGGGGATGCCGTCGTAGGCCTCGAGCTTGAAGCCCCACCAGTCGGCCCAGGTGTTGATGGCGATGTCCTCGGCGGCGAGCAGGTCGCGAACCTTGTAGCCCTCGAGGGCGTGGTGGAACGAGCGGATGCGGAAGCCCATCTCGTGCGAGATGTCGATCATCCTGGCCATCTCGTCGCCGCGGTAACAGTGGATCTGCACCAGCACCTCGCCGCGCAGGATGGCGGCCAGAGTCTCGAGCTTGAGATCGATCGGCGGCGGCTCGGGCGCGGGCTCGCCGGGCACCTTCTTGCCGGCCTTGGCCTGTGCGTCGAGCTCGGCCGCGCGCGCCCGCCGCTCTTCCCACATCGCGCGCGCGCTGGTGTACCCGGCGCGCTTGGCGGCATAGGCCGCGGCCTCGTGGAACGCGGTCCGGAACCAGGCGAACTCGCCCATGCGCGTCGACGGTCCGCCCTTGTCACCGTAGACCCGTGTGGGGTTCTCGCCGCAGGCCATCTTCACCGTCGGCGGCGCGCCCGGGAACGCGACCTCGGCGGCGGTACGGCCGTAACGCATGGTCACGGTGAAACCGCGCCCGCCGATCAGGTTGGCCGACCCGGGCAAGATCAGCGCGGTGGTGACGCCGCCGGCCGCGGCGCGGACGATCTGCGGATCCTCGGGCCAGTAGCCGTACTCGGCCCGGGCCTGGGCGGTGACTGGCGCCGTGGCCTCGTTGCCGTCGGCGTTGGCCCGGCTGTCCGGCGCAGCGTAGACGCCGATGTGCGAGTGGGCGTCGATGATCCCTGGCGTCACGAACCTGCCGGCGCCGTCGACGACCTGGGCTCCGAACGGGATCGCGGTCTCCGGCCCGCCCAGCGCCGTGATCGCGCCGCGCTCGAGGACGATGGTGCCGCGCTCGAACCGCTTGCCGGTCGCGGTGAGGATGGTCGCGCCCTTGATCGCCACCGTCGCCGCGCGCGGGTTCTCCAGCGCCGCCGACAGCGGCAAGGCCACCGGGGCCACGCCGCCCGGATAGAAGCCGGCGGTGTCGATCCACGGCGTCGGCAGGTCGAGCTTGGGCTCCTCGGGCGTCTTGGGCGCGACAGCGGGTGTCGCAGGCCCGCTACAGCTCGGCACGAGGGCAGCGGCGACGATGGTGACGGCGAGGTGCGTGCGCATCTTGTGCGGTTGTACACGATCGTGCGTAGCCGCTTGCGCGCCTGCGCAGTCGAAGGGGCGCGAAGGGTCGTGCGCACGTCGGCCTGATTGCCGAAAAGTTGCCGGCTGGTTGCATCGACCGCGATGCTTGCGCGTATGTAGGGCCACCAGGGTTGGTCTCGGGCCCACCACGTGCCGTCCCCAGGGGTGGGGCCGGCCAACTCGGAGAAGGACAAGATTATGAAGAACACGAGCTTGATCATCGGCTCCTCGCTCATCGCCGTCGGTGCCACCGCCTCCATGGCGCTCGCCGACGTCAATCAGCCGCAGGAGATCATCAACCGGCCGCGCACCACGCCGGGAGGCCAGATCACCGTCGGCGGCGATTTCGGCATCCTCATCGCGCCCGACCCGATCGGGACCTCCATGGGCCTCGTTGGCGGCGGCCTCTACGGCGTCAACGACAAACTCGAGGTGGGCGCGAGCTACGGCTTCTCGCTCAAGGACTTCGAGGCCAAGGGCGACATCGGCGTCACCGCCGCCTACGGCATCCTCGACGGCAACCTGTCGGTCGCCGCCGACGTCGGGTTCGGCTACAGCCTGCTCGCCGAGGGGCTGGAGCCGCTGACGCTCGGTGCCGAGGTTCAGTTCAAGGTCAACGACAAGCTGGCCGTGTACTCGCCCGGTCATCAGATCAACGTCGCGCTCGAGGGCGATCCCAAGCCGATCACGCTCGGCCTGCCGGTCGGCGTCGGCTACCAGGTGAACCCGCAGATCTTCGCACACATCGACACCAACCTGGCCAGCATCTCGATCGCCGACAGCGAGACCGCGGTGTTCGGCGCCGACTTCATCCCGCTGACGGTCGGCGCGTTCTTCTCGCCGTCGAACACGATGGACTTCGGTGGCTCGGTCGGCTGGTTCGATCTGAAGGAGTCCTCGGACTTCATCTTCATCAACCTCAACGCCCGCCTGCACATGTGATCCCCGGCGGCGCCTCTCTACAGGCGCTGCCCCCACGCGTGGCGCGCGACCAGCGTATCGGCGCGCGCCCGCGTCCCTGAATCGAGCTGGCTCTCGGCGGCGAGCACCATCGCCGCCGCCAGCTCCGCCGGCGTGCCGAAGCGATCGGCGCGGTCCTTGGCCATGCCGATCGCCAGCACGCGGTCGACGTCGTCGCCGAGCTCGGCCAGCGCCGACGGCCGGGTCGGCATCTTGTAGACCACGTCGTAGAGCGTGGTCGGGACGTCCTTGCCGGTGAAGGCCGGGTGCCCGGTCAGGCAGCGGTACGCGATCGTGGTCAGCGCGTAGACGTCGGTGCGCAGGTCGACGTCCTCGCCGCGCGCCTGCTCCGGTGACATGTAGCCAGGGGTGCCCACGACGTGGCCGGCGGTCAGCGTGCCGCCGCCGCCCGCCATCTTCGACACGCCGAAATCGAGCAGCTTCCAGGTGAAGCGTCCCTCGAGCTCGGACAGGAACAGGTTGTGAGGCTTGATGTCGCGGTGGACCACGCCGGTCCGGTGCGCCACTGCCAGGCCGGCGGCGACCTGCTTGAGCAGGCTGACGGTCTGCGCCAGCGACAGCCGACGCGCCCGCCGCAGGTGGTGGGCCAGATCGAAGCCGCGCAGCCGCTCCATGGCGATGAACGGGATCTCGCCGGCGGTCATGCCGACCTCGTACACCGCGCACAGGCTCTCGCTCTCGAGGCGGGCCGCGACCTCGGCCTCGCGCAGGAAGCGCGCCACCGCCTGCGGATCGGCGAGCGTGCTCGGGTGCAAGAGCTTCACCGCGGCCTCGCTGCCGTCGTGCACGCTCTTGGCCTCGTAGACCTCGCCCATGCCGCCGCGCCCGATCAGGTTGCCGAGCCGGTAGCTGCCGACCTCCTGCTCGGTGTAGCGGCCGGGCCCGCCGACCTTGAGCGCACGATCGAGCTCCTGCCGCACCTCGGCGAGCAGGGCCTCGCGCATCGAGATGGCGCGCACGGCGCGATCGAGCCGCTCGATGGCCTCCATGGTGGCGCGCCGACTGCGCCGCCCGAAGACCAGCGCCGAGACGTAGAGCATCTGCACGGTGATCTGGCTGATGATCTGCTCGCGCAGCGGCATCTGCGTGGCCTTGATGACGCCCACGTCGGGCATGACCTCGGTCATCACCAGGACGGCGAGGGTGGCGTGGCCGAGGGCACCGACGGCGAACATGGCCAGCGTGCCTTTCAGATCCTGGCCCAGGCTGAAGAAGTAGATCCCGAACAGCATCACCGCCGACGCCGGCGAGGCCACGCCCCAGTAGAGGACACCGCCCAGCACGGCCACGAACCCGGTGATGCCGGGGAAGATCACCCGCGACGGCGTGAAGCGTGCCGGATCGCGGAGCTGCAGCACCAGCCAGCCGACCGCCGCGACCATCAGCAGGATGCCACCGGCGAAGATCTTCTTGGCCAGCGGATCGCCCGAGGCCAACGCCACCGCCACCATCGCGAACACGCCGATGGCGATGGCCAGCTTGGAGAAGGCGCGCGTGCGCTCGACCTCCTCGGCCCGCATGGCCTCGAGCGGCGTGGTCGCCGTCGACAGCCGGGTGTCGCCCTCGGCCGACGGCGGCAGCCCGCGTGTCGACGGCAGCTGCTGGGTCGGCTGGCTGTGCACCGGCTCGAGCACGGGCACCTTCACCGCCTCACTCTTGCGCCGGGCCGCCGGCGCCGCCGCCTGGGTGCGCGACTCGCGCGTCACATCGCCGGTGCCCTCGGCGACATCGGAGCCGTCGGCGCCGTCGTCGCCGTCGTCGAGCGACAGGTCCTTGCCGACCAGCTCGGCCTCGGGGGTCTCGGGCGCCGCCACTCGCACCGATGTTATCACTGCAAGGCTGGGCCTCGGGCCTCGGGCCTCGGGCCTCGGGCAGAGGGCCTCGGGCAGAGGGCCTCGGGCCTCGGGCAGAGGAAGAGCCAGGACATCGGCGCTTGGGGGTCTGGACGCGAAAAACCCAGAGAGGCTCTTGTCTCTCTGGGTAGGCCCGAGGCCCGAGGCCCGAGGCCCGAGGCTGTTCTCAGTTGTTGGGCGTCATGAACCCGCAGGCCCAGTCGGGGATGCAGAAGCCCGTCCAGCAGCCGTCGCGGATGCCAGCGGTGGTGCCGGCGGGACAGCTTGGCGGCAGCGAGTCGCAGAGCACGACGCCGGTGCACGCCCCGGGATCCTGGTTGGGCGTGCAGGTCGCGGTGCAGGCACCGCCGGCGCAGGTCTCCTCGCAGTGGTAGCCGGGGCCGCAGTCGACCGCGGCGCAGGCGCCGCCGCCGCCGGGCACGCACACCGGCGAGCAGGTGCCGTTGGGGTCGCACTGGATCTCGCACTCGGAACCGACGGGACACGTGGTGCCGGCGCAGGTCGGGCCGGGCGGCAGACACTCCCACGTGCAGACCGGCTGCGGCTGGTCGCTCTCGCCGCCGCCCATGCTGCCGCCGCCGCCGTTGCAGACCTCGACGCACTCGGTGTTGGGCGGGCACAGGATGGGGCACATGTTCTGATCGGGCACGCACTCGGCGGTGCAGGCGCTGTCGCAGTTGCCGCTGGGATCGCAGGCGCCGCCCATGGTGCCGCCGCTGCAGGTCTCCTCGCAGTGGTAGCCGGGCCCGCAGTCGATGGTCGCGCAGCTGCCGGCGGGGGGCTCGCACACGCCGTAGCAGACCGGCGGGCAGGCCCCGCCGTTCTGCGGATCGCAGCCGGGCGGCGGCAAACAGTCGGTGTCGGAGGTGCAGTTCCAGCCGGCGGGGCAGTCGCCGTCGCCGTAGCAGCCCTGGACCAGCTCGGCGGCGCACGACTGGAACTGGAGCGGCGGCGCCTCGAGCGCGGCGAAGGCCCAGTTCACGTTGTTGTAGAGCCCGACGCAGTCGTTGTGGCGCGAGCACTCGTAGGCGTCGAGGCTCTCGCAGGCGACGCGCTCGTAGGCCGGGCCCGACGGCGCGATGCTCCAGCAGCCGTAGAACGCGGTCGGAGGCTCGTCGCAGAGCGCATCGGGCGGACACTCCGTCACGGTGTAGACCGCGCGGCAGCGCTCGGCCGCCATGCAGTCGGACTCGCTGAGCTGCTCGCACGCGCTCGGGCACTCGCCCCAGTCGGGCAGCGGCGCGCGGGCGCCGTCCTCGGCACCACCGGTGGCGTAGTCGTCGCCGCAGCCACCACCGCCGCCGCCGCCGAAGCTCTCGCAGGCGCCGTTCTCGGGATTGCGCAGGCCGGACCAGGCGATGTCGCCCTCGCCGTAGTAGCAATCGTCGCCATCATCACCCCAGTAGATGTTGCAGGCGGGGAGTACCGCGAGCAGGAGCACGGCCAGGCTAGTCCTCATGATCCCAGGCTACAGCAAGGGGTAGGCCACGCGTCGATCACATCCAAGTCCGCGACGATTCTGGTGTCGCGCGGAACGCCCCTCGGATTTCCGAGGCTTGACTCGCGGGCGATCGCGGTTTACCCACCCTCGACCCGACCCATGTCACGAATCGGCCTGGCCTTCTCCTCGTTCTTCCGGCTTCTCTTCGGCAAGCGGCTGTCGCCGGACGTGGTGGCCTACCTGCCGGAGGGGGCCCTGCCCAAGGCCGCGCTCCCGGAGGCCAAGGCGGAGAAGAAGCCGGCGCCGGACAAGAAGCCCGAGCCCAGGCCCGAGCCGGACAAGAAGCCCGAGCCCAGGCCCGAGCCGGTCGCCAAGAAGCCTGATGGCTCGGCACAGCGCGACGGTGCGCTCGCGCTCCTGGCCCTCCTCCAGCGCGAGGGCAGGCTCATCGACTTCCTGCGCGAGCCGCTCGATAGCTACGCCGACGCCGACATCGGCGCCGCCGCACGCGACGTCCACCGCGGCTGCAAGAAGGTGGTCGAGCAGTGCTTCACGCTCGAGGCGGTGATGCCGGGCGAGGAGGACGCCAAGGTGTCGGTGCCCAAGGGCTTCGATCCCGGCGAGGTCCGCCTCATCGGCGAGGCCCGCGGCGAACCGCCGTTCGCCGGCACCCTGCGTCATCACGGCTGGCGCGCGACCAGGACCCAGCTCCCGGCCCTGGCCGACGGCGTCGACCGCAGCATCGTCGCGCCGGCCGAGGTCGAGGTCTAGCCGGTGACCACGTCACGCTGGGTCGTCGGAATCGATCTCGGCACCACCAACTGCGCGGTCGCCGCCGTCGACACGCAGGCCGGGGCGCCGCGGCCCGAGCACGTCGACGTGACCCAGGTCGTCGGTCCGGGCGAGGTCGCGGCCCGCCCCACCATGCCGTCGATGCTGCTGCTGCCGGCCGCCCACGAGGTCGCGCCCGAGGCCATGGGGTTGCCATGGAGCGGACCAGCACCATCGGTGGTCGGCGCCTTCGCGCAGGCCCGCGGCGCCGAGCTGCCGCACCGGCTGGTGTCGAGCGCCAAGTCGTGGCTGTCGTCGAGCCACGTCGATCGCAACGCGCCGATCCTGCCGTGGCGCGGCGCCGATCGCGAGGTCGACGGTGACCGGGTGTCACCCGTCGAGGCCTCGGCGCGCTACCTCGGGCACCTTCGCGCGTCGTGGGACGCCGATCATCCCGGCGCGCCGCTGGCGGAGCAGGACGTGCTGATCACCGTGCCGGCGTCATTCGACGCCTCGGCCCGGGAGCTGACCGCCGCCGCCGCCCGCCAGGCCGGCTTCGAGCGGGTCACGCTCCTCGAGGAGCCGCAGGCGGCGTTCTACGCCTGGCTCGCCGCCGCCGGCGACGCCTGGCGCCAGCGCCTGGTCCCCGGCGACGTCGTCCTGGTGTGCGACGTCGGCGGCGGCACCACCGACTTCTCCTTGATCGAGGTCAAGGACGAGCGCGGCAACCTCGCAATGGAGCGCGTCGCCGTCGGCGATCACATCCTGCTCGGCGGCGACAACATGGATCTGGCGCTGGCCGCGGTGGCCGAGCGCACGCTCACCGACCAGGGCAAGCAGCTCGACCCGCTCCAGCGCCGCGGCCTGGTCCACGCCTGCCGCCGGGCCAAGGAGGCGTTGCTCGCCGACGGCGCGCCCGCGACCGCGCCGGTGTCGCTGCTCGGCCGCGGCTCGAAGCTGATCGGCGGCGCGCTCCGGGTCGATCTCCGGCGCGAGGACGCGCACCAGCTCCTCGTCGACGGCTTCTTCCCGGCATGTGCTGCCGAGGATCGACCCGCCCGCCGCCGCGCCGCAGGTCTGCGCGAGCTCGGCCTCCACTACGCCGCCGATCCGGCGGTGACCCGCCACCTCGCCGAGTTCCTCGATCGCCACGACAGCGCGCCGACCGCGGTGCTGTGGAACGGCGGCGTGATGAAGGCCGCCGCCATCCGCCACCGCATCCTCGAGGTGGTGACCGACTGGTACGGGCGCGCGCCCCGCGAGCTCGAAGGCACCGACCTCGATCGTGCGGTCGCGCTCGGCGCCGCGTACTACGGCCAGGTCCGCCGCGGCAAGGGCATCCGCATCCGCGGCGGCACCGCCCGCGCGTATTACATCGGCATCGAGTCATCGATGCCCGCCATCCCCGGCTTCGCGCCGCCGGTGAAGGCGCTGTGCGTTGCGCCGTTCGGGATGGAAGAAGGCGCCAGCGCCGAGCTACCCGACGACGAGCTCGGCCTGGTGGTGGGCGAGCCGTCGACCTTCCGCTTCTTCGCCTCGTCGAGCCGCAAGGACGACGTCGCCGGCGCCATGGTCGATCCCGACGCCGCCGAGCTGGTCGAGCTGGCGCCGGTCGAGCAGGAGGTCGAGGCCAGCGGTGACCGCAAGGCCGGCGACGTGGTGCCGGTGTCGCTCACCGCCCACGTCACCGAGGTGGGCACCCTCGAGCTCTGGTGCCAGGCCCGCGAGGGCGACGGCCGCTGGAAGCTCGAGTACTCGGTCCGTTCGTAGCGCCGATCAGGCCGGCGGCGCCTGCCGCGCCTTCACCGCGTCGACCACCTCGCGCTCGCTGGGGAAGTCCCCGTTGGCCTTGTCGGCGATCTTGGCGCCATCGAGCCAGACCGTGTACTCGCCGCGTCCGCCCGGCGTGATCGTCACGATCACGCCGAACTCCCGCTCGAGCGCGGCCGCCGCACGGACGGCCCGGGGCTTGTAGCTTCAAGCCTGGCAGTACCGGATCTCGAGCTTCACGGTGGCACTCTAGCATCCCCGATCCACGCTATCGTGGAGGGAATGGTCGAGCTGCGGTCCACTCGGGGGTGCGTGAACACGCCCCGCATCCTGATGGCGCTCGAGGAGATGGGTGTCGGCTATCGGGTCGAGGTCGTCCCCGACGGCACCTTCAGCACGCGCCACGGCATCCCCGGTCCGGAGCTGCTCGAAGGCAAACACGTCCTGGTCGAGGTCGGCGCGATCCTGCGCCACGTCGCCCGACGGTACGGGGCCGGCACGCTGTGGCCGGCCGATCTGATCGGTCAGGCCCAGGTCGACCGCTGGCTCGACTTCCAGGCCGTGCGCATGGCCCGCGCCGCCGCCGGCCGCGACCTCGAGACGCTCGGGGTCCTGCTCGCCGTGCTCGAGCGTCACGTCACCGCCCACGAGTGGATCCTCGATCGCGGCTTCACCCTCGCCGATCTCGGCTTCGTGCCGGCGATGGTCAAGCGCGACAAGTTCCCACTCGCCAGTTTCCCGGCGATCGCCGCCTACTTCGATCGTCTCGGCGCCCGCCCGTCGTGGAAGAACGCCCTGGCCAGCACGCCCTAGCAGCGGGGTGCGGGCGGAAGCGGTCTGGCCCCCGGTCCCTCAGCTGATGCTGGCGGGGGCGAGCTCGAAGACCTCGACGCGCGACGGATCGGTCTCGCGGTGGAACGATGGATCGATCATGTAGAGCACGGCGTCGCCGGGCTCGACCGCCGCCATCCCCAGCTCGTAGCGGATCTCGGCACCACCGTCGCGCACCCGAAGTGTCCGGCGTCCGGACAAGGTCTCCTCCATGGTGGGATCGCGCCAGCGCACCAGCTCGGCCACGCACTTGGGGTGGCCGGTGTGACCGCACACCTGGCGCAGGCCGGCCGGCAGCGTGCGCGGGTGGAACCGGCGTGGCCGCGTCACCTCGCGCTCCCACGAGCGATCCGCTCCGGGCCGATCGGGGTCCGACGGCCGGTGGTACAGCATGCCACCGCCCTCGGGCAGGCCGTCCAGGCCCTCGCGCGCGGTCGCGCCGGCGACGTGAAACGGGTCGAGCGACAGCGCCGCTTGCGCTCCGGCCTGCCAGCGCGCGCGGACCGCGTCCACCGCCGACACCAGGCGCACGCCCAGCGCCGCGGCCACGACGCCGGCCTGGCGCTCGTCGGGCAGCCCGAGCAGCGCCAGCTCGCGCGCCGTGACCGCGGCGTGGGTCAGGAGCAACTCGACGCCGTCGGTGCCCCTGGCCACCGCCGCCAGCCGTAGCCGCTGGGCCATCAACTCGGTCTGCACCAACCCGCGCTGGGCCTCGGTGAAGGCGGAGAAGTCGCGATGGACCACGCCCAGGGTCGGCACCTCGGGGAACCGCACCATGTACTCGTCGGCGAGGCGGGCGGCATGCACCTCGGGCTCGGCGTGCTTGAGCGCCAGCAGCTCGCCGGCCAGCGCCGCGGCGGCGTCGAAGCGGGCATCGCTCACCTCGGCCAGCTCCATGACCCGCGCGACGTCGTGGTTGCCGACCAGGACGATGACCTGCTCGGGCGAATGGGCACACAACCAGCGCAGGAAACGAGCGCCGTCGACGCGCGCCGCCTCGGTCGTGCCCTGGGCCCGGGTGCCGAAGTCGAAGTGGTCGCCGATCGAGACCAGGTCGACATCGTCGCGCAGCCGCCCATCGTCGCCGAGGAGCCCGTGGTGATCGAGCACGGCGAATAGCTTGGAGGCGTGGGCCTGAGGATCGCCGATGGCGACCGCACGAACCGGCGTGGCGACCCGCGCTGGCAGGCGATCGCCGTCGGCCAGCTCGGCGGCCAGTCCCAGCGCGCGCTCGACCCGGTGCATCCAGGCAGTCTGTCACGCTCGGCCTGCGATCATCAGCTTCCGCGCGAGGTTGGTCTCGTCCTGAACCGCCATCGGAATGATGAAACTGATAACGCTTTTCAAAGTCAGTCGAGCCGTGATATCGGTTGTTCCAGATGCTGCGAACGTCGTCCCGGCTGCTGGTGTGCGCGACCGCAGCCCTGGCCGGGTGCGGCGGCACCACGACCGGCGATCCCGACGCCGCCGAGATCGCGTTCGATCGCCGCGCGATGCTCGCCCACCTCGCCGACAACCTGTGGATACCGACCTACGAGCGCGCGGCCGCCGACGCCGCCGCGATGCGGACCGCGATCGACGCGCATTGCACCGCTCTCGAGGCCGGCACCGACGACCCGATGGCCGCGCGTGCGGCCTGGGCCGCGGCGATCGACGCCTGGGAGTACGCCGACGCGATCAGCATCGGCCCGGCGGCCCAGGACGACGACACGCTCCGCAACCGGATCTACGCCTGGCCGCTGATGGCCCCGTGCACGATCGATCAGGACGTCATCGTTCGCTGGACCACGCCGGGCGCGTACGACGTGACCACGCGGCTCGACAACGCCCGCTCGCTGGCCGCGATCGAGTACCTGCTGTTCAATACCTCGTCGGTCTCGAGCTGCCCGATCGCACCGGTCGGGTGGGACGCCCTCGCCGCCGATCGACCGCGCGCCCGGTGCGCGCTGGCCGCCGCCATCGCCGCCGACGTGGCGACCCAGGCCGCCGCGCTGGCCACCGCCTGGCGGCCGGCCGGCGGCAACTATCGCGATCAGCTGGTGCTGGCCGGCACCGCGGGCTCGGCCATCACCAGCGAGCGCGAGGCCGTGAACATGGCCTCCGACGGCCTCTTCTACCTCGACAGGATGGTCAAGGACATGAAGCTCGGTGAGGCCGCCGGCATCACCATCAATGCCTGCGGCGTGATCGAGGAGCCGTGCCTGCGCGAGGTCGAGCACCGCTTCGCCGACCGCGCCACGCCGGCGATCCGCATCAACCTGCGCGCGATGCGCGCCGCCTTCACCGGGACCACGACCACCACCGACGGTCCCAGCTTCGAGGACTACCTGGTCGCCGTCGGCGCGCCCGACGTCGCCGCCCGCATGACCGCCGAGATCGACACCGCCATCGTCGCCGCCGACGCCCTCCCCGACGGGTTCATCGCTGCCCTGTCGGCCGATCGCGCGGCCGTGGTCGCGGTCCACACCGCCACCAAGACCGTCACCAACGAGCTGAAGAGCCAGTTCCTGACCGTGCTCGGCCTCGACATCCCCGACGACGTGGCCGGAGACAACGACTGATGTCGTCGCCGGTCACCGCCGATGTTCGCCTGGCGCCGTCCTTGCTCCAGCGCTTGACCGCGCGCGCGCACGCGCCGGTCGACATCGCGTCGCTGGCCGCGTTCCGCGTCGTCTTCGGGCTGGTCATGTTCGGCGGCATCGTCCGCTTCCTGTTCACCGGCTGGATCGACGCCATGTATGGCCAGCCCCGCTTCTTCTTCCACTACCCCGGCTTCGCCTGGGTCGAGCCGTGGTCGGTCACCGGCATGTACGTCCACTACGGCGTGCTGGCCGGCCTGGCCCTGGCCATCGCCGCCGGCGCCTGGCACCGCGTGGTCACGCCGCTGTTCGTGCTGGGCTTCGCCTACACCCAGCTCGTCGACGTGACCAACTATCTCAACCACCACTACCTGGTGGTGCTGCTCGGCGGTCTGCTCGCGGTCCTTCCCGCTCACCGGGCCTGGTCGTTCGACGCCTGGCGCGATCCGTCATCGCGCCGTGACGTGGTGCCGGCGTGGACGGTGTGGCTCCTGCGCTTCCAGGTCGGCGTGGTCTACGTCTTCGCCGGCCTGGCCAAGGCCCAGCCCGACTGGTTGCTGCACGCCCAGCCGCTCAACGTATGGATGTCGGCGCGCACCGATACGCCACTGGTCGGCCCCTGGCTCGACGAACGCTGGCTGGCGTACGCGATGAGCTGGGGCGGCTTCCTGTTCGACACCACGATCGTGGTGTGGCTGTCGTGGCGCCGGACCCGCCTGCCGGCGTTCCTGGTGCTCGCCGGCTTCCACGCCATCACCGGCTACTTCTTCAACATCGGGATGTTCCCGCTCATCATGACCAGCTCGGCGCTGGTCTTCTTCTCGGTGAGCTGGCCACGCCGGGTGCTGGCCGCGCTGGGATGGCAGCGCGTGGCCACCTCGCCGTCGGCCGCGCAGCCGGCGCCACCCGTGGCCGGCCCCGTGCTGACCGCGGCGCTGGCGCTGCACGTGATCGTGCAGGTCGCGCTGCCGCTGCGCCACCACGTCTACCCCGGCGCGGTGGCCTGGAACGAGGACGGCATGCGCTTCGCCTGGCAGGTGATGGTGCGCGAGAAGCACGGCAGCGTCACCTATGTCGTCCGGTTCCCGGACGGCCGGCGCCTCGAGGTCCCGCCCCGCCGTTACCTGACCGCGCGCCAGGAGCGCGAGATGGCGGGCCAGCCCGATCTGATCCTCCAGCTCGCCCGCCACATCGAGCGCGAGCTGCGCGCTGCCGGCCACGGCGACGTCGCGGTGCACGTCGAGACTCGGGTCTCGCTCAACGGCCGCGCGCCCGCGCCGATGATCGATCCCGAGGTCGACCTCACCGGCGTCTGCGATCTCGGCCCCCGCACCTGGGTCATGCCGGCGCCGGCGGAGCCGCCCATCCACCTGAGGGCGCGCCCGTGAGGTACGCGTCGACCCTGGCCGCGATGCTCGCGTTCGCGCTGCCGGCGCGCGCCGACGAACACGCCCTGCCCGACCACCCACTCACCGACGAGGAGCTGGCGGCGCTGGCCGAGGCGGTCGAGACCATCGAGATCATCGGCCGCGCCCCGCCCGGGGCCAAGTCGACGATCGACCACGAAGCCCTCGAACGCGCCGAGGAGAACGACATCCACAAGGTCCTGGCCCACGTCGCCGGCGTCTACCTGCGCGACGAGGACGGCTACGGCCTGCGACCCAACATCGGCATGCGCGGCGCCGCCGCCGAGCGCAGCGCCAAGGTCGCGCTCATGGAGGACGGCGTGTTGATCGCGCCGGCGCCCTACTCGGCCCCGGCCGCGTACTACTTCCCGCTGGTCACCCGCATGTCGCGGGTCGAGGTCATCAAGGGGCCGTCGGCGATCCTGCACGGGCCCAACACCGTGGGCGGCGCCGTCAACCTGATCGGCACGCCCATGCCCGGCGAGCGCGAGGCCTACGTCGACGCCGCGCTCGGCGGCGATCGTTACGGCAAGCTGCACACTCGCTACGCCGAGCGCGACGAGCGCTGGGGCCTGCTCGGCGAGTACGTCAAGCTGCGCACCGACGGCTTCAAGGAGCTCGATGGCGGCGGCGACACCGGCTTCGACAAGGACGATGCCTCGCTCTGGTTCCGCCTTCACGGCGCACCCGCGGCCGAGACCTTCCACCAGCTCGACCTGCGCGCCGGCTACGCCCGCGAGGGGTCCGACGAGACCTACACCGGGCTGACCGACGCCGACTTCGCGCTCGCCCCGCAGCGACGCTATCGCGGCACCGCGCTCGATCGCATGGACTGGGATCACGTGCGCCTGCGCGCCGATCACGCGGTCTCGCTCGGCACCCACCGCCGCGTCACCACCACCGCCTACCGCCACTGGTTCCACCGCGCCTGGGGCAAGGTCGACGCCTTCGTCGGCGAGCGCGACCTGGCCGGCGTGCTGGCCGCGCCCGAGGCCGGAGCCAACCAGATCTACTACGCCATCCTCACCGGCGCCGCCGACTCGCAGAGCCCCGAGGAGGAGCTGCTGCTCGGCACCAACGATCGCCGCTTCGTCTCGCAGGGCGTGCAGTCGACCTTGCAGGCCGAGGAGCGGTGGGGCCCGACCGCCCACCAGTTCGACGCCGGGGTCCGCATCCACTTCGATCGCGCCGATCGCCGGCGCTACGAGGACGCCTACCGGATGAGCGGCGGCGAGCTCATGCGCTCGGAGCGGGTGCGCGCCCACGTCCTCGATTCGCGGGCCGAGACCGTCGCCCTGGCCGTGCACGCCCAGGATCGCGTGCGCTGGGGCCGCGTCGAGGTCACCGCCGGGCTGCGACTCGAGCTGCTCGATGCGCGCTTCGCCGACTACCTCGGCGGCACCCAGCACGGCGCTCGGGAGACGGTCGCCATCCCCGGCGGCGGCGCCATCTTCCACGTCGACGATCGGCTCCAGCTCCTGGCCGGCGTCCACCGCGGCTTCGTCCCGGCGGCGCCGGCGGCGGTCGACGAGCTGCGACCCGAGCTGTCGGTGAACTACGAGGCCGGCGCGCGCTGGCACAACCAGCACGTCGCCGCCGACGTCATCGGATTCTTCAGCGACTACTCGAACCTCAAGGGCACGTGCACGCTGTCGACCGGCTGCACGTCGATGCAGGACGGCGAGCAGTTCGACGGCGGTCGCGTGCACGTGTGGGGTGTCGAGGCCCAGACCGCCGCCGAGATCCCGCTCGGCGCCGGCTGGCGGGCGCCGCTGACGGCGGCGTACACGTGGACGCGCTCGCGCTTCCAGGCCAACTTCGCGTCCGACTTCGCGGCCTGGGGCGACATCGAGGCCGGCGACGAGCTGCCCTACCTGCCGTCGCACCAGCTCGCCTTCAGCGGCGCCGTGGCCGCGCCGCGCTGGGAGCTGGGCACGGCCGTGCGCTGGCACGGCGCGGTGCGCGACGTGGCCGGCCAGGGCCCGATCGCCGCCGACGAGCGCGCCGACGCGGTGTTCACGATCGATCTCACCGCCCACGTCACGGTCGCCCGCTGGGCCGAGCTCTACGCCACCTGCGCCAACCTGCTCGACGAGCAGGTGATCGTGTCGCGCCGGCCGTACGGCGTGCGTCCCAACCCGCCGCGCTTCATCACCGCTGGATACAAGGCGCGGTTCTGACGAGTCCAGGCCGGGCCCGCTCGCCGTGCCCCCGCCAATCGAGTGAAAACGATGTTCAATTTCAGGAGAACCCCGATGGCCCCCCCTCGCACCTTCCTCCGCGCCTGCCTCGCTGCGCTCGCGCTCACCGCCTGCGGTGACGGCGACGAACACACCGGAGACATCGACGCCGGCCCCGACGTCGACGCGCCCGCCACCGACGCCGGTATCGACGCGGCGCCGTTCGTGGCGCCGACGCCGTTCGCCGTCCCGCTCTCGACCGCGGGCCCCGACCAGCTCCAGTCCGCCGTCGCGGCCCCGGGCGGCGGCTTCTACGCAGCCGGCTTCGCCGCCGCGACGCTCGCCGGCCCGCGCCTGGTCACCGTGGTCAAGCTCACCACGTCGGGCACGCGCGACACCAGCTTCGGGGGCGGCGACGGCATCGCCACCACCGCGCTCGAGTTCCGCGGTGGCGGCGGCGAGGTCGGCCTCGCCGTGCAGCCCGGCGGCAAGGTGATCGTCTCGGCGACCGTCGCCAACGCGGTCAACGCCAGCGATCGCGACGTCGCGATCATCCGCCTCGACACCAGCGGCGCGCTCGACACCACGTTCGGCGTCTCCGGCGTGCGGCTCCTCGATCTGGGGACCGCCCACGACAACGCCGGCACGCTGGTCGGCCTCGATGCAGCCCGTGGCGTCGCCATCGGCGCCGGCGGCGTGATCTACGTGTACGCGCTCCAGCGCGCCGATGGCACCGTGTCGGGTGGCGGCCCGCGCACCGACGTCGACCTGACCGTGGTGAAGCTCGACGTCGACGGCACCGTCGACACGTCATTCGGTGGCGGTGACGGCGAGTTCACGCAGGACATCCAGAACGTCAACGAGGTCGCGCGCGGCATCAACGTGCTCCCCGATGGATCGATCCTCGCCAGCGGCTACGCCAACACCCCGGGGCTTGGCAGCGTCCAGCCCGTGCTCGTCAAGCTGACCAGCGCCGGCGTCGTCGATCCCGCGTTCGCCACCGGCGGCGTCTATCACGAGACCGTGCTCGCCATGCAGACCGAGATCTACAACGTCGCGATCCACGGCACCCACGTCGTGACCGCGGGTTATGGCCGCGCCACGGGTACCCAGAACGACTGGGTCTCGCTGCGCTTCGCGCTCGCCAACGGCGCTCGCGATCTCGCCTGGGGCGGCGCCGCCAACGGCGCCGTGGTCATCGACGCCTCGGGCGCGATGATCGGCGACAACTGCCGCAACGCCATTGCCCTGCCCGGCGGACGCACGCTGCTCGTCGGGTCGACCGGGCCGAGCAACATGCCGGAGCAGGACGCAGCCATCGCGGTGCTCTCGTCGACCGGGCAACTCGACACCGGTTTCGGCGACGGCGTCCACACCTTCGCGCTCGGTGCCAACGGCAACGACCAGTTCTGGGGCGGCGCCGTCAACGGCAACAACGCGCTGGTGGTCGGTTACAAGGGCGGCGGCGCGACCCAGACCGACTCCGTCAACGACGACGCGTTCGGCGCGATCCTCGCCTTGCCCTGAGATCGCGCAGGAAACGCGCGAGCGCGCGCACCGCTTGCGGGAGGCACACCATCGGCTCGGCTGGCATGGCCGGTGCATCGTCGAGACCCGAACATGACCAGTCGGGTCTTGCTCGGTGTCCTCGCGTTGATGGCGCTCGGGGGTGGTTGCGCTCGCGTCCGCCCCCACGAGCGCCAGCACCTGGCCCACCCCGCGATGCAGGCCCCGGCCTGGCCGCAGGTCGACCGCGGCGATCGGCACGTCTTCGTGATCCGCGAAGGCACGGCCGGCGCCACCGGCGGCGGAGGCGGTGGTTGCGGCTGCGACTGATCCCGGCCCTGGCGGTGACAGCGCTGGCGCTGCCCGCGCTGGCGTCGCCGCTCGACCCCGCGGGCGCGGGTGCCACGTTGCGCGTGTACACCGACGACGATCACGTGGTGGTGGTGTCGCCGTCGGCCTCGGCCTCGACGACGCTCGGCCCCTCCACGTCCGTCGCCGCAGGTGTCGCCGTCGACGCGGTCTCGGCGGCGTCCGTCGACGTGCTCAGCGCTGCGTCTCCGGTGGCGGTCCGCGAGCTGCGTCTCGAGGTCGGCGCACGGCTGGCGCGCGCCTTCGAACGCGGTGGCCTCGTGGTCGCGGCCGACGGCCTCGCTTCCCACGAACGCGACTACGACGCCATCCGGGTCGGCGCCATGGTCCGCAGCGAGGTCGCCGATCGCAACCTCGTCCTCGAGCTCGAGTACCGGATCGGATTCGATCGAGTGCGCGACATCGGCGCCGATCCGGGCGGCGAGCGATCCAGTCACCAGCTCGCAGGAACGCTGTCCCAGGTGCTGGGCGAACGTACCGTCGCCGACCTCATCGTGGACGGCGGCGTCGCCAGCGGCTACCACGCCAGCCCCTATCGACGGGTTCCGGTCGCCCGCGCCGAATGGCCGCTGCCGACCTGGATGCCCGAGCAGACGCCGGCGCGGCGCCGATCGCTGGCGGTGGCAGCGCGGGTCCGGCGGGCGCTGACCCGGACCTGGTTCCTCTCGGCCAGCCAGCGCTTCTACGTCGACGAATGGGACATGACCAGTCACACCACGACCGCCGACGTGAGCTGGCAACTCGGAGCCCGCTGGTTGCTCGGGGCCAGCGCCCGCGCCTATCTCCAGCGCGGCGCGAGCTTCTATCGGCGCTCCTACACCGACCTGCCCGAACCGCCGACGCTACGAACCCGTGATCGCACGCTGGGTCCCATGCGCAGCGGCTTCGTCTCGATCACCGCCGACCGGCCGCTCGGCGACGGGCCGGGCCACATCGTGGCCGCGTGCGGCCTGCTCTCCATTCGTTACCTCGACTCGAGCCTGCAGACCACCCGCCACGCGCTGGTCACCACCGTGTCATGGAACACGACGTTCTGAACCAGATCGGAGCCTCCATGCGCCTGCGCCTCGCCATCGTCCCTGCTGCCATCGCCCTCGTCGCCTGCGCCGGCCCCGACGCCGACGACGACACCTGCGGCGAGGTCTACATGCCGGGTATGACCGCCTCGGGCCCGGCCGGCAGCACCATCACCCTGGTCGCCGCCGATCCCGCGCCACCGGCGCGCTTCATCAACTCCTGGACCATCGTCGCGTCCGATCCGGGCGGCGGCGCCATGGGCGCGTCCGCGGTCGTGGTATCGACCTTCATGCCAGCGCATGGTCACGCCGGCCCGCCGCCGGCCGTCACCACCGGCGCTGCGCCGGAGCTGGTGGTGACGCCGATCGATCTGTGGATGCCCGGGCTGTGGGAGGTGACCTTCGCCGTGTCGCACGCCGGCGGCACCGACCGCGCCGTGTTCGCGTTCTGCGTCGCCGAGTGATTGGCCCGCACACCGCGCCGCTCAGGGCGCGCACACGCCGTCGCGGTCGCGGCGCCATTCGCGACTGGTCCCGCGCAGCGCGTGGCGCGGGATCCGCGCGCGCACCGCCGGATCGAGCTCGCCCTCGGCGATCAGGACATCGAGCACGTCGAGGCCGACCGCTTCCAGGCGGACCCCCATCGTGATCCGATCGGGCACACCGGCCACGAACCAGGTCCGGGTCTGGGCGTGGTAGAAGCGCGGATCGCTCGCATCGCGGGTCACCGCCGGGCCGAGTAGCTGACTCTCGATCGCGCGGGCGTCCCACACGTGTTCGACGGCCGCGCCGTTGTCGTCGAGGAACCGGCTACCGAGCACCCAGGTGTCGCCCGTGGCGGTCACGATCTCGCCCGCGGCGAAGTTGCCGCGCTCGAAGGTCACGACGCCGGCTTCCTCGGCCCGCAGCTCGACCCACGCGCGCCGAGCGTGGGTCACGCCGCTGGGGAAGGCGTGGCCGGCGAGGATGTTGTCGAGCACCACCTCGACCCGCACCCCGCCGCCGGTCGGATACACGCACAGCCGGGAGCTCAGCACGCCGTTCAGATCGCGATCGATCGCGGCGAGCTGGCCGTCGAGGTCGGGCCACGGGGTCAGCGCGACGTCGACCGCCGCCATGCGGTGATCGTGGACGCGCCGGATCGGCCCGCCGCGCGAGGCCTCGCCGTCGCGGCCAGGCAAGTGACAGCCCGCGCACGACACCCCCGACACCGGATCGGCGAACACGCTCCCGGCCCATTCGGCGTAGGTCGACTCCACCGCCAGCCCGCCGGCGCCGCGCACGTCGTGGCAGGCGCCGCACATGTCGGACGAGGCCGAGGCCGAGCCGTCGACGAGCTCGGAGTATGCCGACCGATGGGCCCCGGTCTCCTGGGCCTCGTCCAGACCGCCGAACATGACGTCGTCCTGGGTCCACGACAGGCCGCCGTTGTGCAGCGCCGTCACCTCGGCGACCTGATGGCAGGCGACGCAGGTGACGCCGCGTTTCGCGGTCGGGACGTCGTCGAGATCGAGGCCGTCGGCGGTCAGCCCTTCGGCCACCGCGACCGGCGCGTGACAGCGCACGCAGAAGTCGCCGAGCGCTCCTCCGGTGAGGCGCTGGCCGAGCCGGTTCATCGCCCGGAACACCGGGTCGTCGCTGGCGTAGGCGTGCATGCTGCCGGCCCACTCGCGGACGTGGTCGCCGTGGCAGCCCTCGCACGTGGCCGGCTCGACGAGCGCCTCGCGATCGAGCCCCGACCGTCCACACGCCGCCGCCGCCATCAGGGCGAGCGCAGCCAGCGCGAACGAGCCCGATCGCATCACGTCATCCCACGCGACGCCGCTGGATCGCGCCGCGCAGCTCCTCGCGCACCGAGTGCGGGAGGGCCAGCACCGCGGGGAACACCATCTGTTCCTCCAGCGCCAGGTGGGACTCGAACCGCCGTGTCAGCTCCGTGACCGTCGCGGTGAGCGTGGGCGCGAGCGCGGCCTGTTGCCGCGGATCGGCCGCCAGCTGCGCGCAGATGTCGATCAGGCGCTCGATCGCCGGCGCCATCTCGACGTGCTCGCGCGACATCTGCCCCATGGCCTCGATCACCGCCGGCGGTGCCCCCGCCAGGGCTGGGGCGATGGTCTCGTCTTCATCCGCGACGTGGAGCGGCAGACCGTCGGCGAAGTAGCGGCGGATCTGGGCGGCCGTCACCCGGATCTCGTCGTCCTGCCAGCCGGCGGTCAGCGCACCCGCGAGGGCCAGGAAGCGACGGATGCGGTGATGGCACTCGAGCAGGAGATCGACGAGGTCGACCGGGGCGCTTCGCGTTCCCAGGGTCACCAGCATGGCCCGGGGACCAGCACGGAGCGGGCCAGACCACGCCTCCCCCGCGGCGGCGGATTCGCGCAAATGCGGCGCGCCGCCCCGCGCTCATGCGCAAGGCCTGCGGAGACGACCAACGGAGACGAACCCGCGCACAACCATGACGGGTTGCTGGCAGCAGCGTGATGACGCGGCGGGTATGTGATGGACATGCAGCCGCAGCCCAGGCCGACCCTTCGCGGGGTCTCCCACCAGTTCGCGTTCTTCGCCGCCCTCGGCGCGGGCGCCGTCTTGATCGCGACCGCCGGGTCGGCGCGCGCCGCCGTCGCGGTTGCGATCTACGCCGGCTCGCTGGCCGCGATGTTCGGCATCAGCGCGACCTACCACCGGCTCGCGGTTCGCCCGCGCGCCCGCGCCATCTGGCAGCGCGCCGATCACGCCGCCATCTTCCTGTTCATCGCCGGCACGTACACGCCGATCACCGTGCTCGCCCTGCGCACGCCGGTGGGCTCGCGGCTGCTGGCGATGGTCTGGTTCGGCGCCGCCCTCGGCGTGATCCAGTCGCTGGTGTGGCCACGAGCACCGCGCGCGATCACCGCTGCGCTCTACCTGGCCCTGGGATGGGCGATCGTCGCCTGCTGGTCAGACGTGGCGGCGGCGGTCGCCACGTCGTCGCTGGTGTTGCTGATCGTCGGAGGCGCGCTCTACACCACCGGGGCGCTGACCTACGCCCTGCGGCGGCCGGACCCGGTACCGCGGGTGTTCGGTTATCACGAGGTCTTCCACGCCCTCGTCATCGCCGCGTGTCTGTGCCACTTCGCCGCGGTGTTCCAGCTCGTCCGGGCGGCGTGAGGTCCCGGGTGGTGACCGCTCCAGTCGCCACCCGCCGTCCAACCACGCGTCAACGCTGACGGAGTCGATGGCCCTCGGCTTGCTGAACCTGACCGCCATGGCCTCGCGCTGGCTCCTCGGGTTGCTGACCGGCCTCGCCCTCACCGGCGCGTGTTCGTCCGAGGAGGCCGTCGACGAGCCCGAGGACGACGGCTGGCTGGACGGCAAGGGTGACGCCGCCAGCGCCGTCAACGTCGCCTCCACCCGGCTGGACGTCGACCTGGCGACCCACAGCGCGGTCGCCACCATCGAGCTCGAGAGGTACGGCAACGTCGCGCTCGAGGTCGGCGGCCTGACCATCACCGGCGTCACCGACGATCGCGGTCGCCGCCGCTACAAGATCGTCGACGGCACGCTGCGCGTCACGTGGGTGCGCGGCCCGCTGGTGGTGAGCTACGGCTTCCGCGAGCACGACGCCGCCGACGGCCTCCTGCCCGGCGGCTCGACGGTGGTCTGGCCCTACTTCTGCGGCAACCTGTTCCCCTGCCACTCGCAGCCCGCCGATGGCACGCGCTTCGAGTTGGCCATCGACGGCGTGCCCGCCGGCAAGACCGCCGTGTACCCCGAGGCCATCACCAGCGACGCGCCGCCCTACATGCTGGCGTGGGCGGTGGGCAGCTACACCCGGGCCAGCCTGGGCGTCACCTCCGCCGGCACCGAGGTCGCGGTGTACTGGCTGCCACGAGGCGAGACCGCCGCGCGCGCCGGAACCAAGCGCCTCCGCGACGTCTTCGACTGGTACGAGCGCACCCTCGGCCCGTACACGTTCGGCGGCGAGGTCGCCGCGGTCTCCGTCGTCTGGGGCGAAGGTCTCTACGGCGGCATGGAGCACCATCCCTACTGGCACGTGGCCAGGGACGCGATGGGCGACGAGCTCACCCAGGCCCACGAGGCCGCCCACGGCTGGTTCGGCGACGGGGTGCGCCTGCGTTGCTGGGAGGACTTCGTGCTGAGCGAGGGCACGACCAGCTACCTCGCGGCGCGCGCGCTCGGCGCCGTCGCCGGCCCGGCCAAGGAGGCCCAGATCTGGGCCGAGTACCAGCAGGAGCTCGACGACGCCATCGCCGCCGGCGGCGCGCCGGCGTGGCCGACTGGCTGCAACCGCATCGACATCATCAAGGACAAGCTGTTCACCAATCTGCCCTACATGCAGGGCGCGTTCTTCTACAAGGACGTCGCCGCCGCCGTGGGCGCCGATCGCCTCGACCAGGTCATCGGCCGGTTCTATCGCGCCCACAAGAACCAGCCCGCGTCGATGCAGGAGATGCTCGACGCCATCCGCGCCGACACCGGCTTCGACGCCAAGCCCATCGCCGACGCCCGCCTGCGCCGCCGCTATTCGCCGCGCTGATACACTCGGCGCGTGGAGCTGCTCGGGAGGGAGGCGGAGCTCGCCGCCATCGACGAAGTGCTCGCCAGCGCGCGGGCCGGGCGCGGGCGCGCGCTGTTCGTGACCGGCGAGGCCGGCATCGGCAAGTCGAGCGTGCTGGCCGTGGCCCGCGAGCGGGCCGGCGACGCCCTCGTGCTCGACGGCGCGGCCTGGGAGTCGCCGGGCGCGCCGCCGTACTGGCCGTGGATCCAGGTGCTGCGCACCGCCGGGCTCGCCGAGCTGATCGAGGGCACGTCGCGCGTGAGCGGCGACGCCGGCGCCGACCCGGCCGCCGCCCGTTTCGCGCTGATCGACTCGGTGGCCCGCGCGCTGGTCGCACGCGCCTCCGAACGGGAGCTGGTGATCGTGCTCGACGATCTCCACGCCGCCGATCTGCCCTCGCTCGAGCTCCTCGAGCTGCTCTGCCGGGAGCTGCCCCGCACGCCCATCGCCCTGTGCGGCGCGTGGCGAGAGGCCGAGCTGGCCTCCCGCCCCGACGCGGCCCGGCGGCTGGCCCGAGTCGGACGCCATGCCCAGATCGCGCCCTTGCGCCCGCTCACCGCCGACGAGGTCACGCGCTGGGTCGGCGCCGACGGCGCCGTGGTCCACGCAACCAGCGAGGGCAACCCGCTGTTCGTCGAGGAGCTGATGCGAGCGCGCCGGAGCGGCGGCCCCGCTCGTGGCATCGGCTCGGTGCTCGAGGACCACCTCGCGCTGGTCACGCCCGCGACCCGCGCCGTCCTCTCCGCCGCGTCGGTGCTGGGGCGCGAGCTCGACCTGGCCCTGCTGCCGGCGCTGGTGTCGCTCGACGACGACGCCGTGGCCCACTCGCTCCGCGAGGCGACCGAGGCCGGGCTGGGGGAGCGGCGCGACGCGTGCTGGGTGTTTCGCCACGTGCTGCTCCGCGATCTCCTCTACGGCGAGCTCACGCCGAGCCGGCGCGCGACGCTGCATCGCGCGGCCGGCGACGTCCTCGATCGCGTGTTGCCCGGCAGCGTCAGCGCCGCCCATCACCTCCTCGCCGGCGTCGCTGGCGCCGACGTCGAGCGCGCGGTGGCCGCCGCCCGCGCCGCCGCTGCGCGCGCGATCGAGGTCCATGCCTTCGAGGACGCCGCCGCGCTCCTCGCCGCGGCGCTGCGCGCCCTCGAGAGCGTGGCTGCCGCCGACGTCGCGCTACGCGTCGATCTCCGCCTCGACCTGGCTCGCGCCCGCCAGGGTTACGGCGCCGCCGAGGCCGCGCAGGTGGAGGCGATCCGCGCCGCCGATCTGGCTCGCTCGCTTGGCGACGCGCCGCGGCTGGCGCGGTCGGCCCTGGCCTACGCAGCCGAGCTCGCCAGCGGCCGCCGCGATCCGGTGATGATCGATCTGCTGCGGGAGGCGCACACCGCGTTGCCAGAGGGTGACACGCCGCTGCAGGCGCGCGTCACCGCACGCCTGGCGGCGGCGCTGGTGCCGACGCCCGACGCCAGCGACCTCCGTCCCTACGCGCTCGCCGAGGAAGCCGTGGCCATGGCCGCGCGGCTCGGCGACGCGGAGACCCGCATGTACGCGCAGCGCTTCGCGGTCCACGCCCACGGCTTCCGGCTCGGCATCGCCGAGGCGTTGCCCCGTGCGCGCGAGGTCATCGCGCTCTCCGATCACCTCGCCCGCCCGCTCGAGGCGGTCGAGCACCGGACCTGGCTCATCAACGCGAACCTCACCGCGGGCGATCTGGCCGGGGCCGACCTGGCCACCGAGTCGCTGGCAGCGCTGCTCTCGCCGCACGCGCAGCCGCACTACCGCTGGCGCATGCCCATCATCCGCGCCGCCCGCGCGACCCTGTCCGGCGACTTCGACGCGGCCGAACGGCACATCGCGAGCGTGCGCCAGCTCGCGCGCGACCACGACCTCGATCGCGCCCGCATGTGCTGCGCGTTCGCGATGCTCAGCCTGGCGCTGGTGTCCCGCTCGCAGGCGCGCGCGCTGGCCGCGGTCGACGACGTCCGTGCGGTCGCGCGAGGCGTCGGCGGGCCGATCGGCTCCTCGGTCCTGGCGAGCGTGCTCGCCATGGCCGGTCGCCTCGACGAGGCGCGGCGCGAGCTGGCGAGCATCGCCTTCGTCCCGCCGATGGGGCTCTCTCTGTTCGGCTCCGAGGCCGCCCTCCTCGTCGACGACAAGCCCGCCATGGCTCGCTGGGTCCAGCCGCTGCGCGACGCCGCCCGCCGCGCACCGCTGGCCGGCGGCGCCTCGATGAGCGTGATGCTCGCGCCGGTCGACGTGATCGTCGGCGAGCTGCTGGTCCAGCTCGGCCGCCACGACGAGGCCCTCGAGCCCCTCGAGCGCGGCCACGTCCTGTCCCGCCGCCTGGCATCACCAGGGTTCATCGAGCGCGCCAGCGCCGCGCTCGCCGCGGCCCGAGAGGTGCGCCCGCTGGCCCCGGTCGCGGTCAGTGCGCTGGCCGACCCGGTCGCCGAGCTCCCGGCGCCACCGACGACGACGCTCGACCTCGAGCGCGTCGGCGATCACGTCCGCGTGCGCTTCCGCGGCCGCGAGCTGCGGGTACCACCGCTCAAGGGCCTCGAGTACCTGGCCACGCTGGTGGCGCGGCCCCACGCCGAGCTCCACGTCTCCGATCTCGCCGGCGACGAGGATCGCGGCGACGCCGGCGAGGTGCTCGACGCCAGCGCCCGCGCCGCGTACAAGGCTCGGGCCGAGGAGCTACGCGAGGAGCTGGAGCTGGCCCAGGCCCGCAACGACCTCGGCCGCATCGATCGGCTGACCGCCGAGCTCGACATGCTCGCCGATCAGCTCGTCGCCAGCACCGGGCTCGGCGGCCGCAGCCGGCGCGCCGGATCACGCGTCGAGCGGGCCCGGGTCAACGTGCAGCGCCGCATCCGTGACGCGATACGCCGTCTCGCCGCCGAGGACGCCGCGCTGGGCCGCCACCTCGACGCCACGATCCGGACTGGCACGTTCTGCTCGTTCACGCCCCTCGAGCCGTAGGCCGGCCGCGAAACCTCCGGAACGACGCGCGCTTGGGCCACGGAACGATGTTCCGGAGCCACGGAACGCCTCCTTCACAAAGGAGACGTTCATGACCACCACCCAGACCAAGCAGATCGCCACCGACCACTTCAACCGCATCCGCCAGGGCGACCTCGCCGGCGCCGCCGCCCTCATGGCCGAGGGCTGCGTCAACCACGCGGCCGTCCCGGAGGCCCAGGGCCGCGACGGCTTCGTGCGCATCCAGACCAAGCTGCGCACCGCCTTCCCCGATCTCGCCTACGCGCTCGAGGACATGATCGTGGACGGCGATCGTGCCGTCCTCAGGCTGACCGTGAGCGGCACCCAGGATGGCCCGCTCACCTTCTCGCGCCTGCCGCTGGCCCCGACCGGCAAGCAGGTCCGCTTCGAGCAGATCCACATCGTGCGCGTCGCCGACGGAAAGATCGTCGAGCACTGGGCCGGGATGGATTCACTGGCGATGTTCCGTCAGCTCGGCCTGCAGGTCACGCCCGTCGCCGCCGCCTGATCCCGACGAGCGCGGCCAGCGCGACCAGGAGCGCGCTGGTGTGGCCGCCGCGCACGCGGCCCAGCGAGCAGCCCATGCCTCCGTGATCGGCCACGTGGACCAGGAGCGGCTCGCTGCGGTTGCCGTTCAGATCCACCGCGACGATCGAGACGACGAAGTCCACGTCCTGACCGTCGTCGCGGGTCCCCAGCTGGACGACGCCTGGTTCCCACCAGGCGTACACGCCGGGCGGCGTCGCGATCCCGCCGCTGTCCCCCGACACGATGGTCAGCTCGTAGCCGAGCTCGCGCGCAGCGGTGCGATCGTCGCCCGCGTCGAAGTCGATCCGGACCCCGAGGTGGGCTCCGCAGTCGGCGTCGGCGCTGCACGGCGGTGGCTCGGTGCGGGCCACCGTCGCGACCCGCCAGCGATGAGCGGCGGCGTGGTGTCATCGGCGTGGGTCGGATCGAGCTCGTGCGCCGTCGGGTTGAAGTACGAGCAGGCATCGGCCCGCTCGGGCACGAGCACCAACGCCGCGACGGCCACGGCCAGCAACCTGATTCCCCGCATGGGATCCAGGTGCGGCCGTGGCCGTCGATCCTGAAACGACACTCGATGGCAGCGTGCGCACCGCGGGCATCACGCCCGCGGTGCGTCACCTCACGAGATCGGGCCCGGCGGGCTCACCTTGGTCGTGCGCTCGCCATTCTGCGGCACGAGCTTCTCGACCAGGGCCTTCAGCGGCGTGTCGTGGAACAGCCGCTGCAGCGTGTCGCCGAGCGACTCGCCAGCCACGATGCGCTGGACGTCCCAGGCCTGGGCGACCTTGACCAGGGTCTCGTTGCGCGAGAGCGCCAGCAAGGCCTCGCTGAAGTTGCCCGACACCGCGCCGAAGCGCTGCACCGCCGCCTCGGCCTGGGCGCGCAAGAGCACGAGCTGCTGATCCTGCTCGCGGACCCCGAAGGCCAGCTCCTGCTCGCGCTCGCGCTTGACGCGCTCGAGCCGGGTGCCGAACTTCAGCTCCTCGACCGCCTGCTCGGCCTCGACCAGCTTCTGCTTGTCGGCCTGCTCCTTCATCGCGTTGCCGATGCGCGCCAGCACCGTGGCCAGCTCGCTGGCCGCGAGCTCGCGGACCAGCTCGTCCTGCCGCTTCTTGGTCAGCGCCTTGATCTCGGCCTCGTCGCGGCTCATCCGCTCGCGCTGACGCGTCGCCTCCAGGCCACGGGCCTGGCTCGACAGGTCGATGCTCGACTTGACCACCTCGCGCTGCGCCTGATCGAGCAGCGTACGGATGGCCTCGTCGCGGATGACCACGGCCAGGACCTCGACGTCGACCACGCGCATGCCGTTCTCAGCGAAGGCCAGACCCGGCCGCTTGCCGTCGAGGGCGGCGCCGACGACGAAGTCGCGGACCTTGTCGACTGCGGTCGCGTGCAGCTCCTCGATCTTGTGACGCCAGACCTGGCCCTTGACCAGCGAGCGCACCGTCTCGCAGAGCAGCTTGACGTAGTCGGCCACCGCGAACCACCGCATGGGGTCGCCTTCGAAGTCCACGCGGTAGGCCACGCGGATCTCGACCGGCACGTGATCCTGGGTCTCGGCCTGGATCACGTCCGACACGCGGTTGTTCTCGACCCGCAGGTACGGCGTCTCGAGGGTCTTGGCGTCCCACTTGGGCGTACCGGTCGACAGCGCCAGGACCTCGAGGGTCTCGTCGTAGTCGAGCAGCACGGTCGTGGGGCCACGCTCGATGCGCCGCTTGCCGGTCTTGGAGGTCACGCACACGGCGTAGCCGGTCCACGGCGCGATCTGGGGCGCGCCCTGGAACTTGCCTTCGAGCGTGATCGTGCGCGGCTGCTGGTACGTGCTCGCCCGCGAGAACTCGTCGGCGACCAGGGCCTGGTCGCCGCTCACGCGGCTCGACTCCATCGCCATCGCCTGAGGCGCGGCGACGACCGTGCCGCCGCCGCCGCCGGCACGCTGGCCGCCGTGGCCATGATCGCCGCGGCGACCGCGGCCACCGCGCTCGACGTCGCCCTCCGAGAGCACGCCGTGACGCGTGGTCGGCACGTTGCCGAGCAGCGCACGGATGCTCTGGTTGTACTCCAGCGCCTCGGCGTTGCTCGGGTACCACAACACGCACTCGCGGTCGGCAAGCACACGACGCACGATCACCTCGGTGCGCGGGTCCGGCAACAGCATGGCCGGGCCGCGCACGGTACGGATCGCACCCGACAGCCGGTCCATGACGTAGCGGGCCTCGCCGGCCGGGATCGCCGTGGCGAAGTGCTTGGCCTTGCCGTCGTACTTGATCGCCGAGTGCTCCTCGCGCGGGAAGTAGATGGCGGTGTCCTTGCCGGTGATGAACAGCTCGTCGCCGGCCTTGTGGGTCCGTCCGCCCTCGCTGTAGTCGGCGATGACCTTGATGTGCAGGCCCTGGATCTCGTTGAGCTCGACGGCCCGAAACTTCTTGGACGGACGGCCGCCGTCGTCGCGCGCCTCGACGAAGCGCTCGGTCGGCAGCGGGAAGACAACCTGGGGGCCGACCTCGTAGCGCTTCTTGCCGTTCTCGTCGACGAGGATGGCGTACTCCAGCCGCTCGAGGGTGAGCGCCTCACGCGCGTACTTGCCCTCGCCCTGCTCGGCGACGACCTCGACGCCGGTCGGCGGGATGTAGAACGACACCTCGGTGCCGCGGATGATGAGCTGCTTGCCGACGGTGAGATCGGGCGGCGGCGCCTTCGACGGCTGCGCGGCCGGAACCTCGCCCTCGGCGACGGCCGGCTTCACGACCGCCTGGCTCCAGTTCTTGCGGGCCTCGTCTTCGTTGTAGATGCGGACCAGCAGGTACTGGTTCGAGCGCAGGTGGTGACCCTCGACCACGGCGGCCGACTGTCCCGGCCAAAGCGCGAACGTCGCCGGACCGGGCACGATGATCGTGCGACCGATCTCGAGCTCGGCGGCGGGCTGAGCGCTGCCCTCGTCGGGATGCTTGTTGGCGCGAGCCGGGTTGCGCAAGATGACGTAGAAGCCCTCGGCCGCGACCGGCGCGATGCGCATCGCTTCCTCGAGGGAAGTGGCGCCCCGAAACGTGCCCGAGGCCGCGTCGTAGACCACCGGCCGCTCCTGCGCGGTCGGGTTGATCACGGTCGGCCCGGTGTACGTCTTCACGACGCCCTTGGTGACGTCCTGCATGTAGGCATAGCCGCCCGGCGGGAGGACGAGGTCTCGCTTCTGCTGTGCGTCGCTCATGGTGATGAATCCTTTCGGTCGAACAAAATGCAAGGAAGGGCCCGCGAAGGGAGTCGAACCCTCGTGACCGGGGTGAAAAGCCGGCGTCTTGACCGCTGGACTACGCGGGCGAAATCTGTCGAGCCCAACGAGGGATTCGAACCCTCCTCTCTCGCTTACCGGGCGAGCGTGTCCACCCTGGATCACCAGATGGGCTTGATCGTGTGTGCGTGCCGCCGGGTGGAATCGAACCACCTCACCAGGCTTCGGACACCCGGGTTGCATCCGTGCACGGAGGCTTCTGGTCGCGGTCGAGAGGATCGAACTCTCCACGGCAGCAGTGTGAGAACCGCCAGGCCACCAGGCCGTTGGCCGCGATGAACTTCTTTCGTCGAGCGCTCGCCCGGAGTCGCACCGGGGTAGTCACGGGTTGCAGCCGTGTGCCTCGCTGTTCGGCCACGAGCGCATGTTCAGCCTGCAAGCCCCGCTTCGGCACCGCCGGTTGGGCGCGTGGGGAGGGAGGTTGCTTGATCAGAGAGTGGACCAGGGGGGATTCGAACCCCCGTCGCCGCCGTGCGAGGACAGCATCCTTCCGCTAGAAGACAGGCCCAAGAACATGTCGCGGCCTTGACGGGAATCGAACCCGCCTGAAGGTGATAGACAGTCACCCAACGTCACCAGACGTACCCAAGGCCGTACGAGAGTCGACCGACGTGTCCGGATACCGGACGGATGAGCTCGCGCGATCGCGAGCGACGGGTGGAGCCGGAGGGAATCGAACCCTCGTCGCCGACTTGCCGAGCCAGCATTCTCCCAGCTGAACTACGGCCCCACGAACCAACAGTCTTCGCTAGCCCTCAGTTGTCGCCCGCCGGCATACGCCGGCGACGGGACGCTGCGCGCCCCGTGGCCACTACGTGGCCGGCTCGAAGTCGGGGTGGAGGGACTTGCACCCCCAGCCACGCGGTCCCGAACCGCGCAATCTTCTGTTGAAATACACCCCGGAGAACGATGTCGTGGAGCTGGAAGGAATCGCACCTTCGTCGCTGGCATGTCGGACCAGCATTCTGCTGTTGAACTACAGCTCCGCCGCAGGCAGCGAACTTGGTCACGGGGACAGGACTTGCACCTGCAACCTCACGGGCCCGGGCCGCGCGCTCTTCTGTTGAGCCACCCCATGAAGACGAGGGGACCACTCGCGTGGCCCAACCCTTTCGAGCTGGTTCCCCTCGTTTAATCGTCATCCTTCAGCAGGAAGTCGTTGTTGATGACCTTCCAGGACATCCGACCTCCCAGCGTCTCCGACCGGGCGTCGTGGAGCGGGCGCACCACGATGCCTTCCTTGCGGTTCCTGGTGCCCTCGTAGAGCCCCTTGGCCCGCTCGAGCCAGAGCTCGAGCGAGTGCGGGAACTCGACGGCGGCGTCACCTTCGAGCACGGCCTCGACCGGCACCGTGCTGAGCTTGCGCTCGGCACAGAACACCTTCATCTCGGCGAGGTCGAGGAACCGTCCGGCGCGCGTGTCGTACACGTTGAACACGAACAGCGCGAGCTCGGTCAGGCCGAGCCGATTCTTCTGGATCCCCGGACCACACAGCTCGCCCTGGAGCGCGAAGCCGGGCGGGATCACGCGCTCGAGTCCCAGCTGGTCGGCCATCCGCCACACCGGATTGGGTCCGCGCACCAGCGCCCAGTTACGAGAGCAGGCCACCAGTTCTCCATCCAGCGAGCGGAAGTACGTCGCGCTCGTACCGTCACACTTGGTCGTGACGTAGAAGTCACGGCCACGCATCTCGTCGAGCACGCCGAGGGCCGACTGCAGGCGAATCTCGTCGGTCTTGGGCACCTGGCCCGGGAACGCACCGGCGATCTCCCGCGTGTCGGGGAGGACCGGCTCGTACTTCACGACTCCGAGCAAGTCGCGAATGTCGGTGCCGAGCTCGGGGAGCTCGCTGCCCGCGGGCAGGATGTCCACCGGCAGGGCCAGGCCCTGCGAGAGCACACCGCGCAGCCGCGCCGTCTTCACCCGGAACCCGCGCGGCCGCATGAACTCGGCCCACGGCTTGCCCTCGGGGAGGACGCTGTCGATCTCGAAGAACACGCACGGCGAGCCGGGCGTGAACTCGGACTTCTTGACCACCACGTCCCAGCCCATGACCCGCGCCTTGACGATGTTGTCGGCTCCGGCGATGGGGTCGATGGCATCGATGCGCTGGATCGAGACGAGCTTGCGTTCCATGGTTGCCTCCGAGGTTACGACACAGAGGAAGGAGAGGGATTCGAACCCTCGACACGTTGCCGTGCACGCGAGTAGCGGTCGCGGTCCTCGACCAGGCCGGGCCCCTTCCAGTTCGTCAGACAGTCGCTACAGGTCGCGGGGAGAGAGGGAGTTGAACCCCCAAGTCACCTTCCGGTGATCACGCGATTTTCGAGATCGGCGCCGTCGCCACGTCGGCTTGCCTCCCCAGGTGATGCGAACAACAAAGACGCCAACCCTGCGGGCGGCCGCGAACGGAGTGCATCACGCTCCGTCGCGGCACGCCCTACCCGCCGCTCCCCCGCCGCCACTATTGTCGTCCAGGCGAGTCACGAGGCCACCGCGGCCTCGTCGCTCTCGATCTCGCCGGTCCAGTACAGGTAGTCACGCCAGGCCTCGGGCACCGAGCGCGTGCTCACGCGAATCGTGACCGCCGGCACCCACTCCGGCCGGGCCGGGGTCGAGCGCAGCGTCATGCCCGCCTCGTGCGGCGTCCGGTTGCCCTTCTTGCCATTGCACGGGTAGCAGCAGCTCACGATGTTCTGCCACGAGGTCTTGCCACCCCGGGCACGCGGGATCACGTGGTCGTAGGTCAGGTCGCTGATGCCGCAGCGGACACCGCAGTACTGGCAGCGGTAGCCGTCGCGGGCGTAGATGTTGACCCGCGAGAACTTCACGGGCTTGGCGTGACGCCGGAAGGCGCGCAGGAGCCGGACCACCGCCGGCACCTTGATCACCAACGACATCGTGCGGACCTCGTCGGTGTATTCCTCGATGACCTCGACCTTGCCGAGGCTGAGGAGCGTGATCGCGCGCTGCCACGAGATCACCTTGATGGGTTCGTAGCCCTGCGACAGGAGCAGGGTACGCGTCGCGTTGCTCATGACTCGTTCCTTTCTCCGGCCCGCGAACAATTCGCGGGCAAACAAGGGTGGGCGCTGGGCGCGTGCTGGTGCCGCCGGCCGGATTCGAACCGGCACTGCGTGGCATCTCGGACCACTGACTCCTGCCAATTGGTCTACGGCGGCGTGAAACGTGCGTGCCCCCGGAAGGATTCGAACCTTCACATCTCGGGATTTGAAACCGGTGACTCTGCCGTTGGTCTACGAGGGCGTGCGTTGCGTGACTGGTACCGCCGGTCGGGTTCGAACCGACACTGCCTGCTTTCTGAAAACAGTGACTCCTTCCAGTTGGTCTACGGCGGCATGAGACGAGCGAGAACGAGCGAGATTGGAGTGACCGATGGGACTCGCACCCATTAAGACGAGGTTCACGGCCTCGCGCTTCGACGGCTTCAGCTTCGGCCACGGTCCACCCGGAAGGATTTGCACCTCCATCGCCCGGTAATCGGCCGAGCAGTCTGCTGTTGACGTACGGGTGGGAAAGAAACGGTGCAGGTGGCTGGATTCGAACCAGCGACACACGGTTCATGGATAACCATCCATCGACGGCCCGGTGACGGGCGAGAGGGTGAGAGACGGCGTTTCGTTGCTCTGCCTGGCTGAGCTACACCTGCTCGAAATCGTCTGAGTGACTGGAATCGCACCAGCGGCCTCACGGTCCCCGACCGTGCGCTCTTACTGCTGAGCTACACCCAGATGTGTTGGTTGCTGTGATGAGTCAGACCTGTCGTACCACCGGCGGATTCGAACCAACTCCGTCGACGTTCGCCACGTCGCGTCCCATCCTTGGGTCGGGGGCATGTCGCTTGGTTGCAGCGGAGGGACTCGAACCCTCATCGTCACGGTTATGAGCCGCGCGTCCTCGCCCGAGGTCGCTGCGATGAACCAGTCAGCACGCCGCCAGGGGATCGAACCCTGCATTGTCCGGGTTTGGAATCCGGTACCCTCACCAGAAGGCGAGCAGCGCAAGATGAAGTTGTGCCACCGGCAGGAATCGAACCCACGCCGTCGACGTTCGTAGCGTCGCGTCCCATCCTCGGGTCGGGGGCAGACGGGCAAAGAGCTCGCGTCGGAGACGTCCGCACCGGAATTTCTCCCGGCCGTTGACACGCGCATGGATCTACGAGAGATCGTCCGCGCTTCGCTGAGCCGGTCGCCCGGGGTCGCTACCTTAGGTCCGTTATAGTTACGGTAACCAACGCAATACGGCCCGCTTTAGCCGTCACAGACGCGCCCCTGGGGGGAATCGAACCCTCCATTGCCTGTTTGAGAGACCGGCAGACTCGCCATTGTCTGACAGGGGCACAAAATTTTCGTGCGCGATCCGTACGCCCAGGGCGCCTGGGAAAGGCACGAGCTCGAGGGTCGGATGGGAATCGAACCCACTCCTCGCGGCTTAACAGACCGCCGCTCAGCCATTGAGCTACCGACCCAAGACACACCACGGTTGCGGGGGCTTCCCGTGGTGCGTGCGTGTTGTTGTGCGACTCCTGCAGCCAACACCATTGCTTCGAGACCGAATGGATTGCGCCATTCGGGCCAGGCACGAGACCGACCCCGAACGCCGCCAGTGACCCCGCACACCTGAGTCACTTTGAACGCTCGCTGTCGCTCGCTAGGCGCGGGCGAAGTCGCTGATCACCGGAGGCACCGCCGTGTCAAAACCGACCACGTCGAGCATGCCGGCGTCATTCGGGTCCGCGATCGTGAACCCGTTCGAGATCATCCCGACCACGACCAGCTTGGCCGGGATGCCGCGCGCCTCGCGATAGGCACGCAGGGCCTGAGCCGGGTGCACGCTCCCGGCCCAGGTCTCGTTGTCCGTGTACACGACGAACGTGTCCACGTCGACCTTGTTACGCGTCGCCCACAGCATGGGCAGAGCGCAGTCGGTGCCGCCCATCGGAACGCGGTTGATCGTCGCAACCACGTCGTCGAGCCGCTGACGCGGCGAGATCGCCAGCGTCGTCAGGCCCGACTCACCGCCGCCCCACTTGCCGCCGAAGCCACCGCTGGCGGCGCTGAAGCCGACCAGGGTGTGGTCCTGCTCGGTGGCCGCCGTCACCAGCGCCATCGCCGCCGAACCCACGCGGGGCGTCAGGCCCGGGACGCCAGCGATGGTGCCGCAGGTCATCGAGCCCGACACGTCGAGCGCGAGCAACAGGCGCTTGCCCGACGGCTCGATGGTCTTGAACGTCGCGTAGAACGCGGCGTCCAGGGCATCGATCACCTGCGCGATCGGCGACCACGTGGTCGATCCGCGCGCGCCACGTCCGCTCTTGTAGGTCAAGAGGGCGGCCAGGACCGCGACCGGGTGGATGCGGGCCTTGGCGAGCCGGGCGTTGTCGCCCAGCCGAGCGACCACGGTCTTGGTCGCGCTCGCACCCGGCGTGAGCAAGCCCACGCGGGTCATGGTGGCGAGGTTGCGGATCATCGCGGTCATCGGCATGTCGGCGAGCAGCGCCTCCCACACCTCGGCGTGGGCGAGCAGCTCGGTCGGCACCGCCTCGCGCGGCACGCGGTGGGTCCGGATCACGTTGGCCGCCTCGCGCGCACTGGTGATGCGCGCGAGCGCGTCCTTGGCGACCAGGAGCGCCAGCGCCGGGTCAGCGGCCGCGCCCTCGGGAAGCGCGCCCTTGGTGACCCAGGCGAAGAGACGGTCGTGCGACGGCGAGGCCGCGCGCGGGTGCGCGAGGCGGAGCAGGTCACGGGTCGACCAGCCGTCGCGCGCCTGGTACTTGACCAGCTGCAGGGCCAGCTCGTCGGCCGGGCGAGCGTTGAACCAGCTCGCCACCGCCTTGCGCATGCCGCGTCCCCATCCGCCGAACGCCTGCGCGTACTCGGCGAAGTGCATCAGGTGGGTCCCGATGCGGCAGACCTTGGGCAGCGCAGCGTAGGCGGCCTTGCGGGTGGCCTCGTCGCCGAGCTTGGCGGCGAGCGCCAGGGCGAAGATCGCGGGGTCATTCTTGGGCGCCCGGCCGGCGTCCGAGATCTCGACGATGCGGGCGATCACGCGCGGACCGTCGGTACCGAGGCAGCGCACCAGCGCCTCGGCGTTGTCGATCGACAGCTTCCGCTCGCTGATGTAGTAGGTGCCACCCTCGCTGCCGAGGCTCAGGAAGCGGTCGAGCTGCACCCAGTCGTCGACCGACCAGGTGTAGCCGCCGGCGGAGTTGGGGAGCTGAGCGGTCCCCGGCATCGGCTGCGACTGCGGGGTCGCCTTGGTCGAGAAATACTGAGTGAGCTTGAACATGGAAGAGACCTCCGGCCCACCAGAGGTGGGCAGTGAAAGAACAAACGGAGCCGATCGCCGGAATCGAACCGGGGCAAGCTGTTTACGGGACAGCTCCTCGCGCCAGCGAGGCGACCGGCAGGGTGGGCGAGCTCGGCAGACGAGGTGATGCGTCAGGGGGGTGTTCGGTCTATTGATCGATAACCCTGGCGCTTCGGCCCATCGGACTCGCACAGCGGCGCGGCACACGGGATTTGCACCCGCACGCATGGGGTGGAGGCCCAGGCTGCTGCTGTTACATCAATGCCGCATGAAGAAAGACGGAGGCGCAGACACAGTCGAGCAGGTGGCGGGAATCGAACCCGCGATGCCGATACGGCGGACCGGCGTGTCGCCACAACACTTCACCTGCGGCGGTGTGCAGGGCACACCTGACGATCTTCACGCGCGGTCGGCGAGGATTACTTTCCACGCGTGCGATCGGATCGTGGGTCGGGTGGGGATCGAACCCACGTCTGGACGGTTTAAGAGACCGCTGCAAAGCCAGCTTTTGCTACCGACCCATCGGGCACGACGACGTTCGTCGTGCTTGTCGTCCCACCCCCTGGAATCGAACCAGGACCTCTCGGGCTTCAGCCAAGCGCGCAGACCACATGCGCCAGGGTGGGTCATCCGGGTGCCCGCGCCAGCGGGCACCCACGTCGTTCAACTCTTCGGTTTTCAGGTTGCGCCTCGCCGAGGCAGACCTCCGGCGGGGCCGCGCCGTTTCGGCGACGCAGCAGTACTGGGCCCTGGATTCGAACCAGGATCTGAACGGTTCAGAGCCGTCCGTCGTGCCGAGTTGGACCAGCCCAGTATGTCAGTCGTGATTGCCTATCTGGTGGGGCGTCCAGGTAACGATCCTGGCGGGTCTCGAGGACTGCGACTTTACAGGCCGCATCGCCTTCCTTAGCGGGCTACCGCCCCGTGTGCTGAGAGTGCCGAAACTGAAAAAACAAAAGGGCCACCGGGGTGCTTTCCCCAGGTGGCCCTTCGTGGAGCATCGAGTGCATCTCGAGTGCTACAGGAGAGCCTCCTGGGTCGGATCCTTGCTACCGCGGGCGAAGGCTGCGCCTTCGACGAGAATCGTCTCGTTCGACCATGGCCGCGACATACCGATCGCCGCGCACGTCGGGCGATAGGATCCCTGCTGGGTGCCGGCGACGGTCGTCGCTTGCACGTTCGCGAGGTTATGTAGGGTCACGGTCCTCATGGCTGTTGGTTCTACGTACGGGTCCTTGGTTCGGTCTACGTTTCTTTCCCGCCACCACCCACCGGCCAGGTTCGCCTCGCTCCGAAGAGCAATCGATCCTGATGAACTCTAACTAAACGCTACACGCACGCTTGTCAAACAGCTTTTCTCGAAAACTCCGAACTAGCTCGGACGCCTCGACTTTCAGCACGCGTCCTCGTCGAGCAACCGCGACGTCCCTCACGTGTCTCTTGGGGCATGAACGGTTCGGCATCTGGCAGTGAAAGCTCGGTTCTCTTCTCGCTGCGCGAGCTGCGTGACATCGAGTCTCGACGTGTCGCAGACGAGCGCGCCGCGGCCAAGGCCGCACAGGACGCCGAGATTCGCGCCCGTGCCGCAGAGGTCGCACGTGTCGCAGCCGAGCGTGAAGCCGCCGAGCAGGCGCGCCGCGCCGCCGCCGAGCAGGCGCTCGCCGACCGGCACAAGAAGCTGGAAGAGGACGCGCTGCGGGTGCGGGAGACCGAGGCCCGGCTGCGCGCCGAGGCCCTGGTCAAGATCGAGACCGATCGTCTGGCCTACGAGGTCGAGCTACGCCGCGAGGAGATCGCGCGCAAACGTCCGCGCTGGCTGATGGGCGTGGCCGCCGGATGCGCGGCGCTGGCGCTCGGCGTCGGCCTGCTCGCGGTGCGCGCCAGTGACGAGGCCAAGGCCAACAACGCGCTCGCCATCGAGGCCGAGGCCAGAGCCAAGGCGGCGCGCGACGACCTCGCCGCGGAGAAAGCCAGGATCGCGGAGCTCGGGCGCGAGATCAAGAAGCAGGAACAGCTCGTCGCCAGCGCCAAGACCGAGATCGAGAAGAAGAAGGCCGAGGCCGAGCTCATCCGGCTCAAGGGCAAGCGCCCGCACAAGAAGCCGGGCGGTGGCTCGGGCGGCAGCGGCGGCGGCTCGGGCGGCAGCGGCGGCGTGATCACGGTCAAGTGCACCGACGGCGTGCTCTGCGACTGAGCGCGCTGACTCAGGGTGACGACTCGACGAACACCGGGATCGAGGTCAGTGGCAGCGACAGCGTCTTTCCGGACACTGCCATGGTCGCTGTGGCCGGCGTCGTCTCCTCCGGCGTGGTGACCGACGTCGTCACCAGCGCGGACGTCGCGCCCGGAAGATCGATCGCCACGGTCACCGGCGTCTCTCGCCCAGCCTGTTGCACGTCGACGACGTCGAACAGCTCGGGGCGATCGAGGATCTTCAACACGCCCGCCGTCGACTTGCGGTAGGCGGGCGGCGGATCCTGTAGGCGGGCAGCGACGTGGGCGGCGGTGGGCGAGTCACCGTCGAAGACGTCGATCATCATGAACGGGATCCAGGCCCGCCGCCGGCTCGATCGCCCCCCACTCGGCGACCTCGACGCGGGGCTTGGTCCGGCGCGCCCCGAGCGCGCCGTAGGCGGCGCCGAGCCCGACCTCGCTGTACTCGGCGCCGATCGCGAAGCCAGTGACCGCGAGTGGCCCGTCGGGCGCGGCATCGGCGCCGCCGCCATCGCCCGCCGCCCGGCGCGTCGACGCCGCCGGAGCCGCTGCCGCAGGCCGCGACCAACCCCACCAGCACGAGCCGGGCCATCCTCCCCTTGATCCGAGGGTGCCACGACTGGCGCCCGCGCCCGGGGTCGGATAGATCCGGCGAGCGTGCCTGCTCGCTACCTCGTCGGCATCGATCTGGGAACCACCAACACCGCGGTGGCCTACGTCGACACGCGCGCGGCCGATCCGCGAGTACGGGTGTTCGAGGTGCCGCAGCTGGTGGCGCCCGGCGAGGTCGCGCCCCGACGCCAGCTCCCCTCCTTCGTCTACCTGGCCGGCGAGCACGATCTGAGCGCGCCCGAGACCGCCTTGCCCTGGCGCACCGACAGCCGGCGCGTGATCGGCGAGCTGGCGCGGTCGCAGGGCGCGCGCAACCCCGCGCGCATGATCGCGTCGGCCAAGTCGTGGCTCTGCCATCCCGGCGTCGATCGCAAGGCGGCGATCCTGCCCTGGGGCGAGGGCGACGGGCCGAGGCTGTCGCCGGTGGCGGCCCAGGCCGAGATCCTGGCCCACATCGCCGCCGCCTGGGATCACGTGATGTCCGGCGAACCGGACAGCCGGTTCGTCGAGCAGGACGTGGTGGTCACGTGCCCGGCCTCGTTCGACGAGGCCGCCCGCGAGCTGACCATCGAGGCCGCGGCCGCCGCCGGTCTGGCCCGGGTGGTCCTGCTCGAGGAGCCCCAGGCCGCCTTCTACGCCTGGATCGACGCGCACCGCGCGGCCCGCGCGCTCCCGCCCGGCGAGCGCGTGCTGGTGTTCGACGTCGGCGGCGGCACGTCCGACTTCACCCTCATCACCGTCGACTCCGCCGGCGACTTCGTGCGCACCGCCGTCGGCGATCACCTCCTGCTCGGCGGCGACAACGTCGATCTCACCCTGGCCAAGCTGGTCGAGCAGCGGCTGACCGCGAGTGGCGGCGGCAAGAAGCTCGACGCGCTCCAGTGGCACGGCCTGGTCCACGCCTGCCGCCTGGCCAAGGAGACCCTGCTCGGCGAGGCGCCGCCCGACGAGGTCCCCATCACCGTCGCCGGCCGCGGCTCCCGGCTGATCGGCGGCACGATGCGCGACCGCATCGAGCGCGGCGAGCTCGAGCGCGTGCTCTTCGATGGCTTCTTCCCGGCCGTCGCGCGGGCGGCGACGCCGCTGCGCGGGCGGGGCGGTCTGCAGGAGATGGGCCTGCCCTACGCCAGCGATCCGGCGGTGACCCGGCACCTGGCCTCGTTCCTCGGCCGCCACGGCGCCGAGCGGGTCGACGCCGTGCTCTTCAACGGCGGCGCCATGACACCGGCGTCGCTGCGCACGCGCGTGCTCGATCAGATCGCCGTCTGGCAAGACGGCGCCGCGCCGCGCGAGCTGGCCGCGATCGCGCCCGAGCTGGCCGTCGCCGTCGGTGCCGCCTACTACGGCCTGGTGCGGCGCGGACTTGCGGCGCGCATCCGCGGCGGCACCCCGCGCGCGTTCTACCTCGGCCTCGACGGTGGCCAGGCCGTGTGTGTGGCCGGCAAGGGCCTCGAGGACGGCGCCACCGTCGAGCTCGATCGCGACTTCGAGCTGGTCACCAACCGGCCGGTCCGCTTCCGGCTGTATTCGTCCACCTCGCGCACCGACACTCCCGGCGCCATCGTGCCCATCGGCGACGGCCGCGCCGACACGCTCGACGACGGCTCCGATCTGCTCGAGCTGCCGCCGATCGTCACCGTGCTGCGCGCCCGGGGTAAGAGCGCGGCCACGGTGCGGCTCGAGGTCACGATCACCGAGCTGGGGGCGGTCGAGATCTGGTGCCGCGAGCGCAGCGCCGGCGACGGCGCCGCGGCGGGTCGCTGGCGTCTCACCTTCGACATGCGCGCCGGCGGCGCCGCCCGGGCGCCCGAGGACGACGAGGGCGCCGCGATCGCGCCCCACCCGCGCATCGACGAGGCCCGGGCCCGCGTGACCGCGGCGTTCCGCGGCGAGCCGTCGCTGCTGGGGCCGCTGACCCGCGAGCTCGAGGAGCTGCTCGAGGCCCGACGCGACGAGTGGTCGACCCACTCGGCGCGCGCGCTGTTCGATGCGCTCGCCGAGGCTGGCGACACCCGCAAGCGTTCGGCCGACCACGAGCAGCGCTGGCTGGGCCTGGCCGGCTTCTGCCTCCGCCCCGGCACCGGCGCGCCGCTCGACGCCTGGCGCGCGCGCCAGCTGTGGGGCGTCTTCAACGAGGGCCTGGCCTTCGCCAAGACCGAGGCCTCGCGACTGGCGTGGTGGATCGTATGGAGGCGGATCGCCGGCGGGCTCGTCGCCACCCAGCAGGATCAGATCTACGATCGGCTGGCCGCGCTGCTCCTGCCCAACCCCAAGCAGCAGAAGAAGCTGGCCGAGCTCAAGGCGTCGAAGCAGGAGCTGGGCGAGATGTGGCGCACCGTCGCCGCCCTCGAGCGCATCCAGCTCGCCTACAAGCTCAAGCTCGGCGACGAGCTGATGCGGCGCATGGACACCCGCAAGGGCCGCGAGGATGGCGTGCACCTGTGGGCGCTGTCGCGGCTGGCCGCCCGGGTCCCGCTCTACGGACCGCTCAACACGGTGGTGCCGGCCAGCAAGGCGGCGGCGTGGCTCGAGCAGTTGCTGGCCTGGGACTGGCCCGAGCCCGACAGGCTCGGCTTCCCGCTGGCCCAGATCGCGCGCCGCACCGGTGATCGCTCGCGCGACCTCGAGGACGGCGTACGCACGCGGGTCGCCGCGTACGTTCGCGCGCTCCCCGGCGGTGAACGCGCCGCCGTGCTGGTCGAGCAGGTGGTCGCGCTCGAGGCCCGCGAGGAGCGGGTCGCGCTCGGCGACACGCTGCCGGCCGGTCTGCGCCTGGTGGCCGACGCGGCAGATCCGGCGTCAGAGCCGGTCGGCGGTCAAGGCGTCGAGTAGCGCGTCGAGGCCGGCGTCGCGCTCGACGAAGCGATGGACCAGCGGCGCCTCGGGCGCCGGGCCGTTCTTGACGCCGCGGACGATGCGGCGAGCGCCGGGCTGGATCTTGCGCGCCTCGTCCATCACCGGCGGCCAGCGATCGTCGTTGCTGTCGTGCTCGGCGATCACGGCGTCGAGGACGACACCGCGGAGGGCCTCGACGGTGCCGTCGAGGTCGGTGGCGAAGCGGACGTCCCAGCCCGAGGTCACGTAGAGCGCGAGCGCGCCGCGCTGCCGGCGCTCGTCGCCGACCACCAGCACGCGCAGGCGGCGACCCGGCTTGTCGTGCGGACCCGCCTCGCGCACGACGTGGGCGATCATGATCGACCAGTCGTCGGTCGGCTCGAGCAGGCGGATGCCCATGCCCGGGTGCTGACCACCGAGGACGCGGGTCACCTCGCCGGTCACCTCGACCGGACTGCCTCGGCCTTTGTCGAAGACGACGATGGCCACTCGCGCCCCCAGATCGAGGACCGTGGCGGTGTCGAGGAAACACCCGACCTGCGACACGTCACGGGTCTGGCACACGAACATGTCGCCCGGCGGCGCGATGGGCGACACCGTGGCGGCAATCTGAGCGCGGATCCGGGTGGCGCGGCGCGACACGAAGGGCCCTCATATCATGGGCCCTCCCGGCCGGTCTGCGCCACTTCATCGGGTTTCGTCGTACCCTCGAGATCGGGAGGCCTCGCTGTCCGTCACCATCCAGGCGGTCCCGTTCTTCGTCGTCGCCGTCGGCCTCGCAACACTCGCGCTGGTCGCGGCGCTGCGCCGCGGTGACCTCGTCGTCCGGCTCGGGTTCGTGATGACCGGGGTCACCGCCTTGCCGTGGGCGGTCACGATGGTGCTGGTCGGCGGCACCGACGATCTCGACCTGGCCCACCGGCTGTGTCTAGCCGGGTATGCACCCATCCCGCTCATCGGCTCGGGGCTGCTCATGGTGATCCTTGCCGTGGTCGGCAGGCTCGACGCGCACCGCCCGGTGCTGGTGTGCTCGGTGGCGCTCGGGCTCGGCATGCTCGCGGTCGCGTCCACCACCGATCTGGTGGTCGCCGGGGTCGCACCGACCCCCTGGGGCATTCTCTTTCCCCGGGCCGGGCCCCTCTTCGGCGTCCACATCGGCCTGTTCGCCGCCATCGTCGGCTGGGGCGTGTGGCTGTCGCGTCGATCGGTGCGCTGGCTGCGGGCCGGGCTGAACCAGGAACGGTTCGCCGTGGCGCTCAGCGTGCTCGCGGTGCTGGCGATCAGTGACTCGCTCCTCGCCTACGACATCGGCGGGGTCTTCCCGTTCGCGTGGCTGCCGGCGAGCGTCGCCTGCGGGCTGTCGTTGTGGGCGATCGGCCGCCAGGACCTCCTGCGTGGAAACGGCCTCGACGTCGCAGTGGCGGTCGAGCTGGCGGTGGTGGTCGTGGCTGCGACGGCGATCGTGGTGGTGGCGGTCACCGTCGACGCCTCGCGCACGCTGCTCATGGTCGCCATCGGCGCGGTGGCGGCCGGCTTGATGGTGGCGCTGGGCCGCACCGTCGTTCGTGACGAGGCGATCTCGGGCGCCACCCTCGAGGTCGATCGCTTCGTCGATCGGGTCGTGGCCAGCGGCGAGGGCGACGAGGTCGGGCGCGGCCTCGCCGAGCTGCTCGCCAAGCAGCGACTGGCCACCGCGGTCCGGGTGTGGGGTGTGCTCGACAACCGCTGGGCGCCGCTGCACATCCCACCCGGGATGTCGGCCGATCTCGATCTCCCCGACGACGTCCGGGCCTGGCTGGTGTCGTGGCGGCGCACGATCTCGGTGGGTGACCTGGCCACGGCGCGTCTGGGCGAGAAACGCGATCGCATCGACGAGTGGGCGCGCAAGCTCGACGCCGACGTGATCGCGCCGCTGGTCGACGGTGACGAGCTGGTCGGCCTGGTCGCCGGCGTCCGTGACGAGGCCCTGCGCGACTCGGAGCGCGTCACCATCGACGACGCGGTCCTGGCCGCGTCGCGCGCGCTCACCGTGATCGGGCTGACCCGCGAGATCGAGGCCCGGGCCGAGCTGGCGCGCGAGATGGAGCTGGCCGAGGCGGTGCGCCAGGCCCGATCGGCCGCCGACGTCCGCGACCTCGCCGGCTCGCGCGTCGTGGTCAGCTACCAACCGGCGTCACGCGTCGCCGGCGATCTGTGGAGCTGTGTCGAGCTGCCCGGCGGTCGCCTGCTGGTGCTGGTCGGCGACGTCGCCGGCCGCGGCCTGGCCTCGGCGTTGGTGTCGGCGGCGGTGCTCGGCGCCGGCCAGGTCGCCGCCGGGCTGCTGGGCGCCGGGGCCACGCCCGAGGCGGTGCTGGAGCTCCTCCACGACACCGTGGTCGAGGTCGACGGCGGTCGCCACCGCGTCACCGCGTTCGCTGCCATCGTCGACCGTCCGGGCGGCAAGCTGCAATTCGCGGCCGCCGGCCATCGCGGCGGCTACCTGGTGAAGCGGCGCGAGGGCGAGGCCGAACTCATGGCGCTCATCGGGCGCGGCACCGCGCTCGGCGAGCGCGAACGCGTGGTCGGCACCGGCGAGCGCACCCTGGGAGCGACCGACATGGTCGTCCTCATCAGCGACGGCGTCGTCGAGAACCGCAGCGCCGCCGGCCAGGCCTGGGGCGAGCGCCGCCTGCAACGCGCGCTGCGCGAGCTTGCCCCGCGCGCCGGCGACCGGCTCGGCGAGGCCCTCCTCGATGCGACCCGCGCCCACGCCGGCGAGTCGGTCCACGACGACGATCTGCTCGTGGTTGTGGTCGCGCCCGGCGCCTAGTGCCGGTCGGATAGCGCAGTGGAGCCCAGACCGTCCAGGTCCAGGTCCAGGCCACGTCGACGGTCCACGCCCACGAGATCGTCGACGTGGATCTGAAACTCCCTGACCGGTATTGGGACCAGACCTGCCTGGACCGAGGTCAACCTAGAACTGGCGACCGTCGCCTTCGAGGCGGGCCAGGGTCCGGGTCTGCTCGGCGAGCGCTTCCTTGAGGCGGCGCTGGGCCAGCTCCTCGCGCAGGGCCGCGGCGCGATCGCGGCCGCCGCGGCCGACGGCGGCGAGGGAGATGATGCGGGCGGCGGCCCCGACCACCTCGGCGCCGGTCTCGAGCACCAGCATCTCCTCCTCCGGATCGCGAAGCGCGCGCTGGCAGGCCCGGGACAGTCGCGCGAACACCAGTTCGGCATCGGAGAGGATGGTCTCCTCGGTGTCGCCCCAGGCCAGGCGCCGGGCGACGGCGTCGTGCAGGGTGAGATCGAGGCCGCCAGCGGAGTCCATCCCGCCGGCGAGGGCGCGCACGATGGCGTCGAAGATCGCCACCGCCGGCGCGTCCTCGCTGCCGCCGCCGGCGATGTCGAGGACCTCGTCGCGCAGGACCGCGACCCGCTCGTCGAGGTCCATCATCGCAGGGTCTCCTTGGACGGACGCCGGCGCGAGCCCGGCGGCACCGACGGCTTGCGTTCGTCCCGGATCGTCGCCGCGCCCGGCGAGGTGCTCATCGCCTCCGGCGCCGCCGGATCCACGACCGTGGCGAAGGCGCGCTCGAGCTCTGCGATGCGAGCCTCGTTCTTGCTCACCTCGGCGCGCAGGCGCGCGGTCTCGCGCACCACCTCGCGTAGCTGCTCGGCGGCGGGGGCGGCGCTCTCCACCACCAGCGAGGCGATGCCGGCCGAGAGGCGCTGGTACGCCGACGCCACCCGGCGCAGGGCCGCCGCCCGCACCGCCGGCGCCGCCGGCGCCGCCCGTACGCCCTCGATGTGGGCGAGGCGCGCGTGATCGAGCGCGTCGAACAGCGGCGAGACCCCGGCCTCGTCGAGGGTGCGCACGTCCCAAAGCTCGCGCGCGGCCAGGGCCGCGTCGTTGGCGCCGGTGGCGCTGGCCACGGTGTGGGCGTGATCGATGGCGCGGGCGTAGAGGGCGCGGTCGCCGGCGCCGCTACCCGCCGACGGCTTGGTCTGGGCCCGGCGCCGCGCCGACTCGAGGGCCGCGGCCACGTCGGGCGCGGGCACGTCGATGGGCTGGGGCGCACGCATGTACGGCACCGTCGGCGAGTCGACGAAGCGAGCGGTGTCGGCGCGCTTCTGCTCGTTCTTCTGGGCCTCGACCTTGACCATCTCGCTCTCGAGGCTGCGCAGGCGCTCGGCCAGCACGCCGCCGACCGCGGTCTCGGCGGTCACCATCGCGCGCGCCACCGCCAGCTCGATGAGCCCGGCCAGGCCCTCGTCCTCCCGCCGCAGCTCGGCCAGCACCTGATCGGCGGCGCGAGCCAGGCCGTCGAGCAGATCGCGCAGCGGCGGCCACGCCCCGCCCTGCCCGAGCCAGCCGCGGGCCAGGTTCTCGGCGTAGGTCCACACGTTGACGCCGGTGACCTTCTCCAGGTCGTGATACACGGCGTCGGCGAAGTTGCCGGCGACGATGGCGATGGCCTCGTTGGCGCCGAGCAGCGCACACAGGGGCGACTTGTGCAGCCCGCCGGCGTGGGCGGTGGCCAGGAAGCGTTCGCGGCGCGCCCACCAGGCGCCGGCGCCGGTGGTGCGCAGCACCATGGTCGCGCGCGGCACCACGGCGACGCCGGCCTCGACCACGATGGCGGTGACGTTGTCGCCGCCGCCGCCGCGCAGCGCAGCCTCGATGAGATCGCGGACGACCTCCGCGGGCGGATCGGTCGAGGCGACCAGGTGGTGGACCGCGTCGGCCGGCGCATAACCGTAGAGGCCGTCGGAGCACAACATCAGGCGATCGCCGGGCTGGAGCTCGACCTCGCTCACGTCGACCGCCGCCTGCGGCTTGGCGCCGAGGTTGCGCGACAGCACGTTCTTGTAGGCGTGGCGATCGGCTTCGTCGGCCGCGATGGCGCCGCGCGCCACGAGCTCGGCGACGATGGTGTGGTCGTTGGTCAGCCGGTGGAGGTGTCCGTCGCGCAAGAGATAGGCCCGGCTGTCGCCGACGTGGGCCACGGTGGCGCGGCGACCGTCGATGACGCAGGCCACCACCGTCGTGCCCATGCCCTTCCGATCCTTGCGGCGCTGGGCCTCGCCGTGGACCGCGGCCGAAGCGGCGTTGATCGCGGCCTCGAGCAGCGCCCGCGGCTGCATCGCGCCGCGGCGGGCACGCACGTACTCGTGGATCACGTCGCGGGCCTTGTTGGCGGCGACGTCGCCGGAAGCCGCGCCGCCCATGCCGTCGAGGACGGCGTAGAGCCCCCACTTGGGATCGACGATGAGCGCGTCCTCGTTGTGCTCGCGCACCGAGCCCTGGTGGCTGTTGCCGGCCGAGCGGATCGTGAGCGCGGTCATCGCCAGGCCTCGGTCTGGCGGCGCTGGGCGCTGCGCTTGGCGAGATCATCGGCGATGACCTCGTTGACCAGGCGCGCGGTCACGCGGATGGCGCTGGTCACAGCCAGGACCAGGGTGAGGTCGTCGGGTCGATCGCGGCGGGCGACCTGGACGGTGACGTCGCCGATGGCGACCAGCACCCGCAGGGCGTGGTCGGGAGCGAGGCCATCGGCGGAGCGCAGCGCGATGAAGCTCTGCACGAAACCGCGGTGGAGGCCGTGATCGCCGGTGACCAGGAGCGTGCGCAGGCCGACCAGCACGCCCTCGAACAGCTCGTGGGCGTCATCGGGCGACAGCCGCGCGAAGGCGTGATCGAGGCTGGCGCGCACCTCCAGCAGCCGGGCCAGCACCGCCGGCCGCAGCCCCTCGAACGCGGCGACGTAGGCGGGCGCACCCGACATCGGAGTCGATGCTACCAAGCCCGGGGCCGGGTTGGTATTCCCGACGGACGGAAGCCTGCTAGGATTCTTTGCTGATGAAGGGGGGGAAGATTCTCGTCATCGATGATGAACCAATGGTGCGGGAGGCGGTCGGACGTGTGCTTACCAGCGAGGGGTACGCGGTGGCCTACGCCCACGATGGCGCCGACGCCATCGCCCGCCTGAGCGTCGACCCTCCGGATGCGATCCTGCTCGACCTGATGATGCCGGGCATGAACGGCCGCCAGTTCCTGTCGGCGCTCCGCACCGAGCTCGGGCTCGACCTGCCGGTGGTGGTGATGACGGCCGTGCACGGCCTCGGCCAGCGCGCCATCTCCCTGGGCGCGACTGACGTGGTCGAGAAGCCCTTCGACGTCGACGAGCTGCTCAACAAGGTGGCGCTGGCGGTGTTCCGCGCCCGCCAGACCCCGGCGGCGGCGCCCGAACCCGAGGCGCCCGCCGACGTCGACGATTTCGTGGTGGTGGTGGTCGACAAGGACGTCGACGAGCTCGATCGCATCGACGTGGCGTTGACCGGGGCCGGCTTCGTGGTCGTGGCGGTGCCCGACCCCGGAGCTGACCTGCCGCGCCTGGTCGGGGCGCTGGGCGCCTGCGCCGTGGTGGTCGTCGTCGACGGCACCGAGGACGGCGGCGAGTCCATCGTCCTGGCTCTGCGCGGCGCCGCCAGCACCGCCGACCTGCCGCTCCTCGCCGTCACTCGCGGCGACAATCGGGGCGACGTGGCCGGCGCCGTCGAGAGCGCCGCCGCCGTCACCTTGGTCCGGCCTGGCGACGACGATCTGATCCGCGCCCTGCGCGTGGTCGGCCGCCGGGCTCGAACCAACGCGGCGTAGGCCGCTCCCGACGCCGTGCTAGGTTGAAATCGATGCTCGATCGCGCCGTCTTCGCCGCACGCCGCAAGGCCTACATGGAAGCGCTCGGCCCCGATGCCGTCGCAGTCGTCTACTCGCTGCCCGAGCGGCTGCGCAACGGCGACTCCCACTACCACTTCCGCCAGCACTCCGACGTGTTGTACCTGACCGGCTTCGCCGAGCCCGCCACCACGGTGATCCTGCGGCCGGGCGCCGAAAGCGAGAAGGTCGTGATGTTCGTGCGGCCGCGCGATCCCGAGATGGAGACCTGGGACGGCCGCCGCGCCGGCATCGACGGCGCCAAGGAGATCTACGGCGCCGACGCCGCCTATCCCGCGGCCGAGCTCGATCAGCGCCTCATCGAGCTCATCGCCAACTGCGAGGAGCTCCACTACGCGCTCGGTCTCGACGACGAGATGGACCTGCGCGTGGCCGGCGCCCTGGCCCGCCTGCGCAAGATGGAGAAGCGCGGCAAACGCCCGCCCCGCGCCGTCGTCGATCCGCGCGCAGCCCTCCACGAGCAGCGCCTGCACAAGTCGCCGGAGGAGCTCGCCATCCTGCGCAAGGCGGCGACCATCTCCAGCGAGGCCCACGTCGCCGCCATGCGTGCTGGCCGGCCGGGCTCGTTCGAGTACGAGATCGAGGCGACCATCAACTACACCTTCCGCCGCCACGGCGGCGCCGGCCCCGGCTACGGCACCATCGTCGGCGCCGGAGAGAACGCGACCATCCTGCACTACGTCGAGAACCGCTGCGCCGTCGCCGACGGCGACCTGGTCCTGGTCGACGCCGGCTGTGAGTACGATCATTACACCGCCGACATCACACGCACGTGGCCGGCGTCGGGCACGTTCAGCGGCGCGCAGCGCGCGGTCTACGATCTGGTGCTCGACGTGCAGAAGTCGGCGGTGGCCGCGGCGAAGCCGGGGGCGACGCTCGACGATCTCCACCAGCTGTGCGTCCGCAAGCTCACCCAGGGCATGATCGATCTGGGCCTGCTCGAAGGCACGGTCGACGCCCGCGTCGAAGACCTCGCGTACAAGAAGTACTACATGCACGGGACCTCCCACTGGCTGGGCATGGACGTGCACGACGTCGGCGCCTACACCCGCGGCGGCAAGCCGCGGCCGCTCGAGCCGGGGATGGTGATCACCGTCGAGCCCGGGCTCTACATCGCCGCCGACGCCACCGGCGTGCCCGATCGCTTGCGCGGTATCGGCGTGCGCATCGAGGACGACGTGCTGATCACCGCCGACGGCTGCGAGAACCTGACCGCGGCCTGTCCCAAGGAGGTCGCCGACGTCGAGGCGATCTGCCGCGCCTAGCAAAGCGAGCGTCCGATGCGCAAGCCGTGCCTGATCACGATCGCGTTCTCGCACTACTGCGAGAAGGCGCGCTGGGCCCTCGACCGCGCCGAGGTCGACTATGTCGAGGACGCGCACCTGCCGCTGTTCTCGTACCTGCCGCTCATGCGGGCCGGGGCGAAGCGCACCGCGCCGGCGCTGGTCACCGCCGACCGCGCCGTGCTGGTCGACTCGACCGACATCCTGCGCTGGTGCGACGAGCACGGGCGAGCCGAGCCGCTGTTTCCCGCCGGTGACGGCGACGTCGACGCGCTCGAGGACGACTTTGATCGTCACCTGGGGCCGGCGACCCGGCGGCTCGGTTATTACTACCTGCTCGACGACAAGCGCGCGACGCTCGACGTCATGGGCAAACACGGCCCGCGATGGGAGCGCGTGCTCGGCAAGGCGGCGCGGCCGCTGGCAGCGGCCATGCTGCGGCGCAGGCTCAAGATCGACCAGGCCGGTGCCGAGCGCTCGCGCGCGGTGATCGATCGGACGTTCGGTGAAATCGGCGAGCGGGTGAAGGACGGCCGGAAGTACCTGTGCGGGGAGAGGTTCACCGCGGCGGATCTGACGTTCGCGTCGCTGGCCGCGCCGGTCGTGTTGCCGGAGCAGTACGCCGACTACCTGCCGAGCGAGGATCTCTGGCCACCGGCCTTCGCCAAGGTCGCTGACGGCTACCGAAAGACCGCCGCCGGAAAGCTGGCGCTGCGCCTTTACGAGGAACGCGGTCGAGGCCCGAGGGCTGAACCCGAGGCCCGAGCCTGCTGAGCGCAGCGAGCGCAGGGGGCACCGTCCCCCGGGGGTGCTCGCCCCGCACTCCCAGGCTGTGCTCCCAGCGGTCGGCGCTCACGGCGAAACCAACGTGAGGTGAACCGCGGTTCTACGATCGCAAGCTGATGAGATCCTTCGATCCGGGGGCGGTGGGGGAGGTGAACCACAGTTGGCGAGGTCTGGCACGAGTCGTGATCTATGTCGGGTCATGCGGATCCATCTGCTGGCCGGCGCTCTGCTCATCCCCACCATTGCGAGCGCCGAGCGGGCCGCCGCGCCGGCACCGGGAGTCGACGTGCGTCCTCCGACCATCGGCTGGATGGGCGAGGCGTCGGTGGCCCGGCCCGGCACCAAGATGCAGGTCATCCCGCCGGTCCCGGGCGGCGACGTCATCGCCGTTCCCGGCGGCGCGCCGACCATCATCTACATGAACAAGGCCGGCGTCACCCTGACGCCTGGCAACAACGACGCCCGCACCAACCGCTCCACCGTCGTGGCCCAGACCTCGACCATCCCCGCGTTCGAGGGCAGCGCCGCCGAGTGGTCGTCGATCATGACGTGCGTGCGGACGATCTTCCAGCCGTACAACGTCACCATCACCGACGTCGACCCGGGCAACGTGCCGCACTTCGAGTCGATCATGGGCGGCCGCGCCCAGCAGGCGGGCATGGAGCAGGGCGTGCTCGGCGTGTCGCCGTTCACGACCAACTGCACGCTCATCCCCAACTCGATCGTCTTCACGTTCACCCAGTCGACCCGCGACGCCTACGGCACCACCGCCGGCCTCGCCGAGGAGCTGTGCGAGATCGCCGCCCAGGAGATCGCTCATTCGTTCGGTCTCGACCACGAGTACCTGGCGTCGGACCCGATGACGTACCTCAACTACAACGGGCTCAAGCGCTTCCAGAACGTCGACGCCCAGTGCGGCGAGTACTCGGCGCGCGCGTGCGGCCTGCCCGGCACCGGCGTGACCTGCTCGGCCCGGCAGAACTCGGTGACGCTCCTCAACCAGCGCATCGGAGCCGCCGACACCCTGGCCCCGACGGTCTCGATCACCTCGCCGTCGAACGGCGCCGTCGTGCCGACCGGCTTCGCGGTCAACGCCGACGCCATGGACAACCTGGGCGTCACCAAGGTCGAGCTGTGGGTCGACGGCAACCTGGTCGACAGCCGCACCGCCGCGCCCTACACCTTCCAGCTCACCGGGCTCGCCACCGGCGGTCACTCGATCGTGGCCAAGGCCACCGACGGCAACAACCTGGCCGAGTCGACCATCAACGTGACCGTGCAGGCCGGCGCGCCGCCGCCCAACCCGAACCCGCCTGGCCCGAACGACCCGAGCGATCCCGACGGCAACCCCGACACCGATGGCGACGGCAACGGCGACATCATCACCGGTGGTTGCCAGACCGGGAGCGCGGGCGGTGCGGGTGGGATACTGGCGCTGTTCGCGCTGGTTGGCCTCCTGCGCCGCCGCCGCTGAGCTTGCGGGTGCGTGATAGCCTGAGGGCGTGCGTGCCCAGGCGTCGGCGGCCACGATCGTCTGCGTCCTGAGCGCATGCGGCTTCGCCCCGCAGGGAGCCGAGAGCATCGACGCGCCCGGCACCAGCGACGCCAACGACGCCAGCGACGGCGACCTCGACGACGACGGCGTCGCCGACGGGACCGACAACTGCCCGCGCGTCGCCAATCCACCGCCGCAGCGCGATCACGACGGCGACGGCGCCGGCGACCCTTGCGATCCGTGTCCGCACCGCCCGATTTCCGACGGCGGCGGCGACGCCGACGGGGATGGCGTTGGCGACGTCTGCGATCCTCGACCCGGCCAGCACGACCGCATCGCTCGCTTCGAGGGCTTCTACGATCCACCGTCGGGCTGGACCATGACCGGGACCTGGGATCATGATCCGGCCGGCCTGCTCCGCCACGCCAGCGTGGTGGGCGCCGCCGAGTTCGCGGTCATGCCCGACACCCTCGACCAGCCGTATCAGGTCGAGACCAGCGTGGTGGTCGACACCGTGTCGACCGCGTCCAACAACCCCGCACGCCAGGCCGGCGTCGCGTTCTCCGCCACCGACGCCCTCGACACCTTCTACCTGTGCTCGGTCCGCGACGACGTCGGCACCGCGATGCCGGCGCGGACGGTGATCGCGCGCTTCACACAGACCGATCAGATCGCCGAGAACACCAGCACCAACCTGGCCAACGATCTCCAGGCGGGCTCGACGTTCCGGGTGCGCGCGGCGCGGGGCGCGACCGAGCAGAGCTGCCTGGGCACGCTCGAAGGCACCACGGCGCAGCCGGTCCTGGCCCTGGCCGTGGAGCCGGGCAAGCGGATGGCGCTTCGCACCTACGGCCTCGGCGTCCGCTTCGACTACGTCGTCATCTACCAGCCGACGCCGTGAACGACAGCACCTGCAGGCGCTGCCGGCCCACGCCGAGATCGACGACGATCGGGCCGCGGGGGTGGACGGCGAGACGGTGGGGATCGACGGTGTCGACGGGAAGCTCGGCCAGCGTGGTGACGGCGCCGTCGGGCCCGACCCGATCGATCTCGCGCTCGGTCATGCCGATCACGGCAGGCGCATCGCCGGCGAAGCGATAACTCTCCAGCGGCCGATCGGCGGCGACCGGCTGCGGCGGTCCGGAGGGCGCCCCGTCGGCCCCGAGCGGAACCACGAAGGTCCGCGACGACGGACCACCCCGCTCGATGCGCTGCACCAGCATCCAGGCCCCGTCCGCCGACTGGAAGCCGCCGCCGGCCTCGGCGACGAGCACGCGCGGCGGACCGCCATCGACCGGCACGTCGCGCACCGACGCCGCCGAGCCGTCGTTGGGGATGTGGGCGTAGATCACGCGCCGCTCGTCGGCGGAGATGTCCGCAGGCAGGAGGTACTCCGGCGAGCGGACCCGGACCAGGTCGCGCAGCGGCGCGTCGGCGTGCTGGGGATCGGTCACCGCCAGCACCGACTCGTCGCCGTCCTGGCGCACGAAGGCGACCAGGTTGCCGCCGCGGGCGAGGACGGCGTAGTGGGGATCGGCGTCGAGCGGACGGCGGGCGATGACGTCGGTGTACGTCGGACCGCGGGTCAGGCGCAGCTCGGTGTCGCCGCTGCCGACGACGAGGTAACCGAGCAGATCGGCGCGCGGGGCCCACGACGGCGAGACCGCGTCGGCGTCGCCGAGGAAGGTGAGGCGCCGCAGCCGGGCGCCGTCGCGCAGCCACAGGTCGCGCTCGAGGCCGTGGGTGATGGCGGCGACCACGCCGTCGCCGACGGCGAGCAGCATGACCTCGGGCAACGGTGTGATCGCGTGCTCGTCGCCGCTGGCGGCGTCGATGCTGCGCAGCTCGCGCGCCGCCGGATCACCGCGCAGCACCGCGACGCGCGTACCGTCGGGGAACCAGGCCAGGGCCTCGCCGGCGAGCCCAGGCGCACCGCGGAGTTCGAGCGGGCCGGCGGCGGGGCCGACCAGGAGCTGACCGTCGGTATCACCGCCGCGGGTCAGCACGGCCAGGCGCTGGCCGTCGGGCGAGAGCGCGAAGCTGCGAACCCGCCGGCCGCCGAGATCGACGACGGTAGGCTCGCCCCGGGCGCGATCGACGACGGTGAGGCGCGACGGCAGGCCGAGACCGGGAATGACCTCGGTGAAGGCGAGACGCGCGCCAGCGACGGCGGCGGCGCCCACTCGCGTGCGCACCTGCTCGGCGTCGTCGCCGCGCTGCACGCGATCGAGCGAGGCCAGCGGCACCCGCACCAGGTCGCCGCCGCCGTCGTCGCGATCGACCAGGAAGTACAACCACTCACCGTCGACGTGAGGGGCGTGTTTACCGCGCGGTCCGTCGGTCAGCGGCCGGGCCTCGCCGGTGGTGAGCGCCACCCGCCAGAGCTGGAAGCCGCCGCCGCGGTTCGACGCGATCACCAGCGCCTCGCCGCCGGGCAGGAAGGCCGGCGGCTCTCGCACGCCGTCGTCGCTGGAGAGGGTGCGCGGGTGCAGCGCCGCCGGGCGGTCGGCGACGGTGGCGCCGCGGCCGCCGGCGCCGTCGTGTGCGGGCGTCCCCCGGTCACCGGAGCGCAGCACCAGCGCGGTGCCG
>SXGT01346263.1_pt1 | contig 56567 bp, 44 predicted proteins | sample 3176221 | NCBI WGS metagenome assembly SXGT01 (sample SAMN11356862, study PRJNA531348) | freshwater metagenome | isolation source: freshwater sample F1-120 | place: China: Fuxian Lake, Yuxi | collected 2017-12-25 | reverse complement strand
GGCTGCGTTGTGCATGGGCGTCGGATACCTGGGATGAAAGTTTCCGCCAGGCGGTCGATGCGCCGCCAAGGCCGCTAGCCAATGGCTTGAAATTACAAACCTAAAAAAGAATGGGCGCTCGGGTTTGGATTTGCGCCCCGGCTGCGCAAGCGAGGGCAGAAAACCTCAGCCGCTGGCGCTTGCCTCCGATGGTCGCCCGAGCAGCGCCCTGCCCAGATCGGCCCATTGCGCCAGCGTCAGGGTTTCGGCGCGGGCGCGGCCGTCGACATGGGCGACCGCCAAGGCCCGGCGCGCGCTGTCCTCTGCGAATCCGCCGATTTGCAGCGCATTGGCGAGCGTCTTGCGCCGGACGGCAAAACCGGCCGTGATGATCCGCGCCATGTGCGGCCACCGCGGCAAGTCATGTGGCGGCACGGCATAGGGCTCGATCACCACCACGGCCGACTCGACGTTGGGCGGGGGCTGGAAAGCACCGCGCCCGACCTTGAAGGCCATCCGCACCGCCGAGCGCAGCTGCACCTTGACGGACGTTTGGCCGCGATCGCGGTTGCCCGGGCCGGCGACCAGCCGATCGGCGACCTCGCGCTGGACCATGAACACCAGGCGCTCTGGCGGTCGCGGCAGGTCGAGCAGCGCAAACAGGATGGGCATCGCAGCGTTATAGGGCAGGTTGCCGACTACCACCGGTCGCGGGCCGAGCAACGGATCGTGGAGCAGCGATGGCCAATCGACGGTCACCGCGTCGGCCAATTCGATGCGGCAGAACGGCTGGCCATCTGCCGGCGCGAACTGCGCGAACCGCGCGCGCAACGCGTCAGGTGCTCTGCGGTCCAGCTCGACCAGCGTCAGCGGCAGCGGCGTCCCGGCGACGGGCAACAATGCGGCGATCAGGTGGGCTGTCAGGTTGCCGGTGCCGGGACCGATCTCGACCACGCCAGAGCCCGGCGGCGGAGCGGCAAGCGCGGCGATTCGGCCAAGCACGCCCGCGTCATGCAAAAAATGCTGGCCCAGGGCCTTGTTGGGACGTAGCGCAGGTCGGGTCACGGTGCAAGTCCGGGCGCCGGGACCAGGGCGGTCGCGCGGCGCACCTCACCCGTCGGCTGGGCGTCGAGGGTGAATGGATCGTCGCGATGTCCAGCGCGCAACAAAGCCTCGCCCAGGCAGGCCACCATCGCTCCGTTGTCGCCGCAGTACGCGACCGGCACGGGCCACAAACGTACCCGATCGCGGCGACACGCCTCGGTCAGCGCCGCCCGTAATCCAGCGTTTGCTGCGACGCCGCCCGCAACCACGAGGTCGCGCAACTTGTGGCGCTTGAGCGTCAGGAGCGTTACCCGCACCAACTGTTCGACCACGGCAGCTTGGAAATCGGCGCAAAGGTCGGCCAGGACTTGGCCCTCCAGGCGTTCGCCGGCGCCTCGCCGCGCCTCAATGTGCAAGCGCACAGCCGTCTTGAGACCGCTGAACGAATAGGCCCCGTCTTGCCTGCCCAACATGCCGCGCGGCAGCCGCAGACTGCCCGACCGACCGAGCGCCGCCAGCCGATCGACCTCAGGTCCCGCCGGATAGGGCAAGCCCAAGAGCTTGCCGACCTTGTCAAACGCCTCGCCGGCGGCGTCGTCGAGCGTTCGGCCGAGCAAGCTCAGCTCAGCCGGCCCGTCGACGCGATACAGGCTGGTGTGGCCGCCCGACACGGCAAGCGCGGCGAACGGCAGCTGAGGCGTGCGTGACTGGCCCGCGTCCAGACCGGGCGCCTGCAACATGACCGACCACACATGGGCGGCGGTGTGATCGACGCCGACGATCGGCAGGTTCCACGCCCAGGCCAGCGCGTTGGCGGTTTGCACGCCGACGAGCAGTGCCCCGATCAGGCCCGGTCGTGCGGTCACGGCGATGCCGCCCAGCTGCTGGGGCGCCACGCTTGCTTGCGACAGGGCGGCTTGCACCGTTGGCAGGACGGTCAGCAGGTGATTGCGCGCGGCGATTTCCGGCACCACCCCGCCAAAGCGCCGGTGAATCGGGATCTGGGTGGCCACTGACTGGCCCAACACCTTGCCGCAGTGGACGACGGCCGCGGCGGTCTCGTCACAGGAGGTTTCCAGGCCGAGTACCGGACCCACAGCAGCCGGTTGGCTCACGGTGCTACTGACCCACCTGCGCCTGCTGCTGACCAGCGCCAAACACGTGCACCATCAGCTTCTTGGCTTTGTCGGTGTGCTGCGCCAACGGGTGTGCGACATAGGCTTCAAGGAGCTTGCGTGCCGCTTCAAAGCGCCGCGCCTCCAGATCCAGCACCGCCAGATGCAGCAAGACCTCTGGCTGGGCATTGGGCAGCGCGGCCAGCCGGACCAGCTTTTGGCGCGCGCGGTCGGCGTGGCCACCGTCCATCAGCGTCACCGCCTCGTGGAATTCGGCGGTCGCCGGGTCCAGCGGTCCGCCACCGGGCGTCCGCGGCGCCAACAGCCAGCCAACCACGGCAACCAACGCCACCGCCGCCACCACCCACGGCCACACGCGCGGGCGCAGCAGCAGCATCGGCTTGGGCGCTTCCGGCTCGGGCTCGTCTTCAACCTGCGCGGCCGGAATCCAGGCGTAGGGACGGGCGGCTACGCGATCGGGCGGCGTCTGCGCCGGTCCTGGGTTGCTGACGCGAGCACTGAGCGAGCCACCACTTAGCAGCCGATCGTTGTCTGGCAGGCGCACGCTACTGCGCGGCCGGCGGCCGTCGAGGCCCACCTCCGAAGCGACGACGCCGGAGTCCGCGGGCGGTCCGATGCCGAACCAGCCGGTGCTGCCGAACTGCCGGTTCTTGCCGCCAGCCGCGCCGATGCCAAGGTCAGTCTGGCGCACGCCAGGGCCGCCGACCTTGCCCGCGCTCAACAGCGAAGACGGCGCGCGGCGCGCTTGGGGAACCGGTGGCAGCGCGGCGCCGCCTTGGATCGGCGTGGGCGACTGGCGCGTCGCTATGGGCGTCTGCGGGCGCACGGCCGCAGGGATGGGTGGCGCCTCGTCGTTGGCCGCCGGCTGGTTGGTCGCCGCCTTGCCGGTCGTTTGCGAACTGATGGCGCGAATGTGCGCCGGCGTGCCGAGCAGGTTGGCTGCGATCTCGGCGGGGTCGGTCGAGGGCAGCGCCTTGCCATCGGGACCAATGCGGTACAGGTGGGTAGTCGGGTGGCTGCGCCGCCGCTCGGGCATGGTCGGGGCGTCGACCAGCGACATTGGCACGGCCGACCAACCCGACGAGGGGTGGCTGGCAGGACTGCCCTGGGGTGCCACGGCTGGGACAGAGCCAGAGCGCGCGTCGGCAGTGGCAATCGGCGTCGTGCTCGCCCGCGGCGAAGTCTCAACTTGCGGCACCACCGCGCCGCGCTTGATGCGCGCCTCCAGCGCCGCGAACGCTTCCAGTTCGTCGTCACCGTCGCCGCGCGTCGCTTCGCCGAGCACCTGACCGCTGGCGATACGCCGGAACATGGCCTCGGCCACAACCGGCAGCGGCCGAACCCGCTCCCAGCGCACCGTGCACACGCAATCGCTATACGGCAGGCTCTGCCGCGCCTCTTCGATGCGCCGCGCGTACTCTTGCGCCACCGCCAGCAGGGCTAGCGCCGAGCCACTGAGCGTCGGCTGACCGCGCCACGGCAAAGCGTCCAAGCGGAAGGTACCCCGCCGCCACGCGGCCATGCGCTCCAAGGCGTGGCGACCGGCCTCGTGGTCGATCTCGGCGTGGACCAGATCGCCATCGAGCAGTGCCACGACACCGTTGCGACCCTGCGATTGCAGAGTCAAGATCGCGGTCTTGCCCGCTCCCGGCCGCGGAATGCGGTCGATGAGGCTGCTCAGCAACTCGACCAGCGTCTCGTCTTCAAGCGACCCGGTTCGAGTCTCGTGGGCGGGTGCGCCGTTGCCGATCTGGGTGGCGGCCGTGACAACCGAGACCAGTTCGTCGGCGTTGACAGGTCGTACTGCGGCGCCCGCCCAGCCGGCTGTCTCGACGTAGCGCTGAGCGACCTCGCGCTGCGAACGCAAGACCACAGCGACGAAAGCGGGCGGCGGCGACTGGCCCGAAACCGCTTCCCACAGCGCGATGGTCTGGCCCACTTCGCGGAAAGCGGAGACGACTACGACAGCGCCGGGGCGGGTGGCACGCAGTTCAGCGAGTTGCTGAACCGCCGCTTCGGCGTCGCGAACGGCGTGCGCGGCCACGCCTGCTTGAACCAGATCGAGCGCCAGCATGCCGGCTTCGATCGGGTCGTCGGCAACTACAACCACTTGCGCGCTATGGATCGAAACGGCCATGGACGAAAGGACCACCATTGCCGGCGCGCTTGCACCAGCCTACCCCAACTAGCCGCAAATGGGGTTGCCCGTCAAATTCGCCGCAGGCCGGTGCGGCACCAGTGCGCGCAATTGCGCACCGTCGCATCGGGCTCTTGCGGTCCCTGTGCCGCGGGCCTGCCCGTTGCAGAGCAAGCCCGCGCGACACGGGACAAAGCGATGGCTGGCATCGAAGGACGCTGCGTCCTCCGCCGCGGAGCTACTTGGCGAGGGCTTCGATCTTGCCTGACAGGATGAACGCGATCACCAGCGAGTAGATGACCAGCGACTCGATGAGCGCCAGCGACAACAGCATCGGGGTGAACAGCTCCTTGGCTGCCGCAGGGTTGCGGCCGATGCCCTCGAGCGCAGCCGAGGCCGCCTTACCCTGGCCCACCGCGCCGCCAGCGGCCGCGATGCCCAGACCCAGACCAGCTGCCAGCGCCAGGTACCCAGCCACCGTGTTGGTGTTGTCGGCCGCGCCATCGGCGGCAAAAGCGTTGACGGCCACCAAAAGCATCGACACCGTGCAGGTCAACGCGATGGAAAGATTGCGCTTGAACATCGTACTCCTCCAAACATGAACCGACGGACCGTGCCGCCCTTTGTACGCGCGCCCGGACCGCGATGCCCGCGGCCGACCGTGCGATTTGACTGGCGAATCCGGGTTCGCCCGACCCCTGCGCCACGCCTAGTGGGCGTGCGCGTGTCCCTTGTCGCCGTGGCCAGCATGGCCATGGTCGCCTTCGCCGTGATCGTCGTGATGGGCGACCGCCAGCGAGATAAACACGGTGCTCAGCAAGGTGAACACCACTGTCTGCACAATCACCACCACCAGACCCAGCGCCATCACGGGCAACGGCACCAGCGGCAAGTGGAAGTTGAGAAAGTTCTCCATGACCTGGTGGTCGCCGTACATGTTGCCGAGCAGGCGCAGCGACAACGAAAACGGCCGGACCACGTGGGCCACGATCTCGAGCACGACCATCAGCGGCGCAAGCCCCAACACCGGTCCGGCGAAGTGCTTGAGGTAGTTGCCCAGCCCCTGCACGCGAATGCCAGAAGCGTGCGTGACAAAGAACACCGCCAGACCCATGACGATATTGGTGTTCAGGTTGTCGGTGGCCGGCGCGCCCAGCGGCAGCAGCGCCAGGGCGTTCATGGTGAAAATGTACAGCGCCAGCGTACAGATGAGTGGAAAGTGCCGACGAGCTTCGCTCTCGCTCATCATGCCCCTGCTCAGGTTCCACACCGCGCCGACGACAACTTCGAAGAACAGCAGCGCCGAAATCTTGCGCTCAGGCAATACGCCGGCGTCGGGGTCCGCAGCCAGGCGCCGGCGCACGGCCATCGCGCCGCCAAACAGCAGCGTCAGCGCCACCAATGCGAAGAAGACGTGGGTCAGGTGACCGTCGGTCGAAAATGGCCGCTTTTCGACAAAGGTCTTTTCGAGCGCGGTGCCGGCCAGGGCGTGCTCGACCTGCGTGCGGACGGCGACGTGGCCGTCGTGGCTGGCGTCCTTGCCGACAATCACCGACAACCAGGTGAACGGCTCTGGATGGGCATGCCCACCCGCGTGCGCCGCGCCCGCGTGGTCGCTGTCCGCTGCGGCGACGGCCGCTTGACCACCGCTCGCAAATGCGGGAACTGCCGTTCCGAGCACGCAGCCAAAGGTCAACGACAGGGCGGCGAGGGCAATGCGCAGTTCCACAGCTACCTCCGGGGCGATCAACGGGCTGCCAGGACCGCGCCGGGACCACCGGCGGCCCCGCGCGCAGGCACGACGGCCAGACCGAGCGCCACCAGGGCCGACGTCCAACCGAGCACCAGCCCGGTCGGCGAGGGCCGCAACCAAATAAGCACGGCGGCGATGACCGTGCATGTGAGCACGAGCTTGCCGGCCAGCAGCACCTGTGCCAGCACGCGAGTCGGCCGATGCGGACCAACCAGACGCGCGGCGGCCCAAGACACGACCGCGAGATTGGCGGCACCGAGCGCCGCGCCGACGACGATACCGCCAAGCAACTGGGTGCCCAACCAAGCGAGCGCGGTCAACAACAGCAGCGTCGTCGCAGCGTGGGCGCGCAAAGCGCGGGCGAGCAGCGTCTTGCGGGTTTGGTTGATCGCGGCGGGCGGATTCATGCGAGGCGTCCGGTGGCCGAGGGGCTCAACGACCGGGCTGTCCTTTCCACGAATTGGCCGGTCGCGGTCGCGCCGGCGAGACGAGGACCCACGAGCGCGGGTCACGGGAGGGCTCTGACCGTTGCGCGCGCAACCGTCAGATTTGGATGAGTTTTTCGCAGTCACGCGGGCGACGGCGTCACCCAGACCGCCGTTGGCGGCGCGCTTCGTAGCACGCGTTCGCGGCGATGGTCAAGGTGCGGCCGCCGTGCGGGGTGCGGATCGCGCTTTGGGGTCTACGGCGAGGCGCGCGGAACCGTTGAATACGCATGGCGTTCAGGTTGGACCCGGCGGCTGAAGCCGCAGGCTAGCGATACCAAGCCCGGCCTGCGCCGGGCTGGGCTGTCACTCGTGATTGCGTAGCCTTGCGGAGGCAAGGCTTTGCACCCTAAGGCCGCGGCTTCAGCCGCCGGCAGTATTTGCGACCACTGCGCATTTACCAGCCCGCGGGTCGGCCCCACTTGAGGAACCGCACCCCGCAATGCGCTGGCCGATGCAGCACCGGGCCGGACCCGCCCCGTCCGCATCGCAAGTACCAACGGCTAAAGGCAATTACCGGCTTTGCACGCCTTGCCGGCCCCGCAGGCCGTACCGTCGGTGACTGCGGCGTTGGCGCAGCCGGCTGGCTTGGCGCAAGTGTCCGCGGTACACGGGTTGCCGTCGTCGCACGACTTGGCGGATCCCGGCGCGCACTTGCCCTTGGCGCAGGCGTCGCCGGTCGTGCACGGGTTGCCGTCGTCGCAGCTTGCGGCGTTAAAGGCTGCCTTGCAGCCGACGGCGGGCAGGCACAGGTCGTCGGTACAGGGGTTGCTGTCGCTGCACACCGCGACGCCCAGCGGCTTGCACACCAACTGGTCGCAGGTCTCGCCGACCGAGCAGGCGTCGCCGTCGTTGCACGGATCGGTGTTGGCGGTGTGGGCACAGCCCTTGAACGGCACGCAGTCGTCGTCGGTGCAGTCGTTGGCGTCGGCGCAGTCCTTGGCCTTGGAGCCGACGCAGCTACCAGCAGTGCACACGTCTTGAGTCGTGCACGGGTCGCTGTCGTCGCACTTGGCGTTGTTGGCCGCGAACAGGCAGCCGGTTGCCGGGTTGCAGCTGTCGTCGGTGCACGGATTGTTGTCGCCGCACACGACTGGACCGCCGGGGACGCACTTGCTGCCGGCGCAAGTGTCGTTGCCGGTGCACTTGTTGCCGTCTTCGCAAGGCTCGGTGGTCGCTGCGTGCGCGCAGCCAGCGGTCGGCGAGCAAAAGTCGCTGGTGCAAGGGTTGGCGTCGTTGCAGTCGGGCGGTGGCCCGGCCTTGCAGGCAGCGGCTACACACAACCCCGGCAAGCACACGCTACCGAGATCGCAACTACCCGATTTGGGAGAATGCTGGCAGCCGCTGACGGCGTTGCACACGTCGATGGTGCAGGCGTTGCCGTCGCCACAGTCGATTTGCTTGGCTGGCTTGCACGCGCCGGCCGCGCACTGGTCGCCGCTGGTGCAGACCGTGCCGTCGTCGCAAGCGGCGGCGTTGGCGGCAAACGAGCAGCCCTTGGGGGGCTTGCAACTGTCGTCGGTGCACGGGTTGTTGTCGCTGCAGGGCGGCGGCGGGCCGCCAGTGCAGCTGCCGGCTTTGCATTGGTCGGCGGTCGTGCAGGCGTTGCTGTCGTTGCAAGGTGAACCGTTGGCCAGGGGCTGTCCACTGCACGCTCCGCCGGCCAGCGCGCAGTCGTTGCTGGTACACGGATTGCCGTCTGAGCATGGCGCGCACTGGCTTACCGCGTCGCCATCGCCTGTTTGCACGCTGTCGCCGTCCACCCCGCCGTCGGCGCCGACATCGATCGCGGCATCGGTGTCAGCAGGGGTGTCCGAAGCGGCGTCGAGCGGTCCTGTGTCGGGTACACCGAGATCTGGCGAGGCACTGCCGTCGATTTCGCCACCGCTCTGGTCCGGTTGGTCCGGCGCATTCTGGTCGGCCGCGCCCCCATCGCTGTCGGTCACTTGCTGCGGACCATCGTCAGGGGCCGCGACGTCGCCGATCTGGTCCAATGCGGTTTCGGCAGGCTCGTTGTCTGCAGCACTGTCCTCGTTATCGGTGCCGGGGGCGTCATCTGCGAGTCCATCCTCTGCGTCGGCGCTTCGGCCAGCATCGGCAGTCACTGACCCGCCGTCGGGGTCTGGCACGATCGCCACGTCCGCAACGCGCGCAGCGCCGTCGTCGCCATCAAAGGCATGGCTGACGTCGGGGTCGCGCCCCGTTGCGTCGAGCGGCAGGCAACGGTCGCCCGCAAGCACGAGGCCGGTCGGGCAGCCAAATCGCAGGTCGGCCTCGGTCACCGGGCCACAAGCCGCAGCAAGGGCGAGCATGGCCAGACGGCGCCACATCAGTCCACCCCGTCTGGTCGGCCGACGGACTGGCGCACAGCCTTGCCCGCCTCGTCTGGTTCGCGAACCAGCCAGGCGCCGGTTGCGGCGGCGCCAATGCCAAGCACGCCGGTGCCCAGGGCGGCATTCCACCAGTCGAGCACTGCATTGCTGCGGGTGACGGCGTCGGGTTTGCCGATTCGGGTCAGGTCAAAGGTATCAGAGTCCGGCAGCTTGCTCTGGTTGAGCGCCTCCTGACGGTCCACCGCCTTGCCGGCAAGGTATAGCGTCGCAAGGGCCGCCACGCCGGCGACAACGAAGGCCGCGATGCCAACGCCGGTGTGCCGCTCAGGCGGCGGTGGCGGCAGCAGCGGCTCCGCAAGCGGCGATTCGAAGGTATGCGGTGCCGGAGCCACCACTACCGAGCTTGGGGGCGCTTGCGGCGGCGCCGCGGCGGGCGCGACCACCGGCGTCGCTGGCGCTGGCGGCGCAACGGCGGGTTTGGGTGGGTCGACAGGCTTGGCGACCGGCGGTGGCTTGGCAGCTACGACCGGCGTCGGTCTAGGGGCCGGCTCGGCTTTCGCCGCTGGCTTGACAGGCAATTGCGCGACAGGCGGCGCCTTGAAGCCCAGCGCGCGCAAATGGGCGATCTCCAACTCAGCCTGGAATCGCACTTCTTTGGGCGCACGCGGTAGGGCGATCGTCTCGCGCAGGGTCTCCAGCGCGGCTTCGGGCTGACCGGCCATCCATAGCGCGTGGCCGGCGCGGTACAGGTAGCCGGCCTTGGTGGGACACGCCTGCCAGGCTCTGCGAAACAACTCTGCAGCGTGGGCAAAGTCGCCCTCGCGGTCCAAAGCGTCGGCCTTGCGAGCGGTGGCGCGCGAGGCCGCATCATCACAGCGACTGCGTTGGCCAGGCGCAGCGACCGTCTGGGCGGGCATAGCCAAGGCGATCGCGCACCACAGTGCGCACGCCAGGTTGCGGCGCGAAGGCGGCTGCCGACGAGCTGCGCGGTTGCTGGACTGAGGACTGGGGCTCAAAACACTCCGAAGGGCCCGGCCGGGCGCCCACCCGGCATCGCCGCGCAGCACGCGCGCAACCCGCGCACCTCATTGGATTGTGCGTGCCGACCGCACCTTGTCAATTTTCACGGGTTCGTTCTGTTGGCGCGGCACCAAAACGGCCACGAGCGAGCCTCGAACGGCAAGTCCGCAGTGACGCCGCCATGACATCGGCGTGCAATCAAAGGCTTACGCTCATCAGTGGGATGCGGCGCCATTCACCTGGTCTGCGGCGCCGCAAGGAGACCCAAAGGCTCCCATGCGCTTACCGAAGCCCGCGCTGCCTCCGTGGCACGCACGCACCACGACCCTGGTCGCCGCCGCGGCCCTGCTGCTACTGTCCGGGCTCGGGGCGATGCATGTGCTGCTGGGTCCGGTGCCGTGGCCGCCATGGCTGCTGACGCTGTTGACAGGACCGTGGGTGCTGCTGGTCGTGCTCGGCGCGGCGGTCATCGGCTGGCACAGCGCGCAACTGCACGAGGCGGAATTGGCCGTACAGCTGGCGCGCCAGCAAGACGAAGCCGATCGCCGCCTGCATTTGGTGGTTGAGCGCGGTGTGGACGGTCTGGTGCTGCTGGACCACGCGCTGCGAGTGGTTTACGCAACACCGGCCGCAGAGCGCTGGTTGGGGGCATCGGCGGGCGCCCCGTTCCAAGCAGCCCAGGCGACGTCCAGCGAAGACGGCGAGTTGCTGGTCGCGGCGATTCGCGAGTTGGCTGTGCATCCGGGCGGCGTACACCACGGCGCTTACTGGCTGGGCGTGCGACCAACGCGCGGGCCCTGCCTGAGCGTCTCGGCCGCCAACGATCTGGATGCGGCAGGCGTCGGCGTGCTGGTCGTGCGACTGCGCGATGTGACGGCGGAGCACCAACTGTCAGCACGCGCAAGCAGCATGGAGCGCATGTACCGCCTGGTCAGCGCTTCGAATCAGGCAATCCTGCGGGCGATCAGCTCGCGAGAACTGCACGAGGCGCTGTGTAAGGCCGCGGTCGATATTGGACTGTTTCCGCTAGCCTGGATCGGCCGCATTGACGACCCGGAGGCGCGCGGGCAGGTGGTGTCCGCGATTGCCTCACGCGATCCCAAACTCGCAGCCCTGGCGGTGCCGGCCATCGAATCAGGGGACACGCAGGGCATTGGCAATCTTGCCAAGCTCGCGCAGTTGCATGGCACGGTTATCTACAACGATCTCGCCGGCGACCCGCAGCTGGCGCACTGGCGGCCACTGGCGGCCGCGATGGGTGTGCACGCGTTTGCCGCCTTTCCGATCCGTGTAGGCGGGCAGGTGTGGGGCGCGCTGAACCTGTGCGCGGACAAAGCCGAGTTCTTCGACCAGCAAGAAGCGACGTTGTTGCAGGAACTGGCTGACGACTTGGGCTTTTCCCTGGAACTCAGCCGCCGCGATCGCGAGCGCGTGCTCGCTGAAACCATGCTGGCGCGGGCCGAGGCGTCGTTCAAGGCGCTGGCGCACTTTGATGACGTCGAGTCGAGCCTGACTGACGTGCAGGCCTTGCAGTGGATCGTGGACGCCGCAGAACTACTCACCGACAGCCAGGCCGGCTACCTGCATCTGGTGGACGCCGACCAGAAGACACTGCACTTGACGACGTGGAGCACGGCCACGCATCGGGGCTGTACGGCGCAGGCAGGTACCCACGAGTCGCTTGAGACGGCCGGCATCTGGGCCGACTGTGTGCGCTCGCAAAAGGTCGCGCTGCACAACAACTATCCAGCAGTGGCCAAGGTCAATGGCCTGCCACCTGGCCACTTCGTGCTGCAGCGCCATGTCTCCGTGCCAGCCATGGAGGGCGGGCAGGTGCGCGCTGTGCTCGGTGTCGGCAACCGCGAACAACCTTACGGTGAGGCTGAGATCCGCACGCTGCAGCTGCTTGCCGGTCGCGTGTGGCGGACACAGCGGCTCCGGGCCGACACGCGCGCGTTGCGAGAGAGCGAGCACCGCTACCGGCTGGTGTTTGACCACTCGCCGCACCCGATGTGGATCTACGAGCTGGCAACTTTGCGGTTTTTGCTGGTCAACCAGGCCGCGACCGAGGTGTACGGCTGGACAGCCGCCGAGTTTGCCGAGTTGACCCTGTTCGACATCCGGCCGGAACCTGAGCAGGCACAACTGGCCGACGACCGCAAGCGGCTGCGCGCGACCCATGAGCGGCGCGTCGAACTGCGGCACCGCACGCGTAACGGCGCCCTGTTGCACGTCGAGGTGCGGTCACGGCCGGTGGACTATGAGGGCCGCGAAGCCCGGCTGGTGCTGGCGGTCGATGTGACCGAACGCGCGTTGCGCACCCAAGGCGACCAACTGCGCATCGAGCGCGTGCAAGAGGTCACCCACAGCGCCATCAAGGTCATCAGCAACATCGGTGAGTTTCGCGATCCGTACACGCAAGGCCACGAGCGCAGGGTTGGCCTCATCGCCGAAGCCATCGGTCGCGAGCTCGGGCTGGAGGCTGAGCACTGCGAAGCGCTGCGCATTGCGGGATTCCTGCACGATGTCGGTAAGATCGGCGTACCGGCCGAAATCCTGGCCAAGCCGAGCAAGCTGAGCCAGGCCGAGTACGCGCTGGTCCAAGAGCACTGTCAGGCCGGCCACCGCATCCTGCGCGACATGGCCTTTCCGTGGCCAGTGGCCGACGTGGCGTTGCAGCACCACGAGCGTTGGAACGGCACCGGCTACCCAGCCAAGCTGGTGGGCGAAGCCATCTTGCTAGATGCGCGGGTGGTGGCGGTTGCTGACGTGCTCGAAGCCATGGCGTCGCACCGCCCTTACCGGGCGGCAGTCGGGTTCTCTAAGGGTCTGGAAGAGTTAGAAAACGGTGCGGGCATTCGCTATGACCCCGATGTGACCGCCGCCTGCCTACGGCTATTCCAACTGCGCGGCTTTGAGTTGCCTAAGTGACGGGACCGAACGGCGACCGGGCCACGTACGCCAAACACAGCGCCCGACCTTGACGCGGCCGCGGTGCGCGAGTAAGGTCACAACTTGCGCAATTCGTTGCGCCGGTGCAGGTTTTGCACCCGCAACGACGCACCAGCAGCGCCGCCAAGGAGCGGCTACAAGGATTTCAATGCGTTCGACGCACTCCCTGGTTCGATGGTTGGGCCGAGTCCTGCCGGTCGCGGCGGCGACGGCATTGCTGGCACCCGCAGCGCATGCTGCGGTGCCCGGCTTCTCGGCGGTCGAAGGCGTGCTGACGGCCAGCGGTGGCACGCCCGCGGCAGATGGCGTCTATGCGGTCACGTTCGGCCTGTACAAAGAAGAGACGGGCGGCAACCCAGTGTGGACCGAAGGCCCGGTCAACATCGGCGTCAAGGGCGGCCAGTGGACGCACCAGTTGGGCAGCGCCAAGGCGCTGACAACCTCCGCGGTCAATGGCGGCAACCTGTGGTTGAGCCTGCAGATCGGCAGCGATCCAGAGCTGCCGCGCCGCCAGCTGTCGGCAACGGCATTTGCGGTGCGCGCCGCAGCTGCCGATGCCTTGGAGTGCAGCGGTTGTGTCGGCGCCGGCCACATCGATCCCAAGCTGTTTGAGGGCATGGTCAAGAAGACCGACCTCGCAGCGGTGGCCTTGTCGGGCAATTTCAGCGACTTGAAGGGCGGTCCGGACCTGACCGGCTACGTCAAGTCCAGTGCGCTCGCCCCCGTCGCAACCTCGGGCGAGTTCAAAGACTTGAAAGGCGGGCCGGACCTGAGCGCCTACGTCAAGGCCGCGTCGCTGGCCCCGGTGTCACAGTCGGGCAGCTACAATGACCTCAAGGACAAGCCCACCATCTCGGACGCCGGCAAGACCGGCAACTACGCAGACTTGCTGGGAAAGCCGGCACTAGCACAAGTGGGCAAGGCCTGCGGCACTGGCCTTGTGGTCAACGGCATCAAGGCCGACGGCAGCCTGGAGTGCACGGCCTCAGCGATTGCCCCCGACCTCATTGACGAGATCAGCAACGGCTTGATTTGGAACCAGTTCGTCGACAGCACGGCGGGCGGCCAGAACATCGCGATCCCCGACGGTCTCGGCGCGGGCAAGAGCGACTCGCTCACCTTCCCCGACATCGGCACGGCACAGGCCATTTGGGTTGACGTTGACTTGCTGAACTCGCAAATTCAAGACATTACCATGGAACTGTACGGACCCGGCATGAGCGCGCCGTACGTGTTGCACGCCAAGACCGGCACGGGCCAGACGATCAAGGCGGCGTACAACAAGACCACGCCGCTTGCGCAAGGCGACATGAACAAGGACTGGGTTGGCAAGAATCCGAAAGGCACCTGGTCGCTGACGGTCAAGGATCCCAACGACAACCAGTTGGGGGTCGCTGACGACGGCAAGTTCAGCTGGTCGCTGTCGATTCAGACGCTGTCGACCAAGAAGATTCAGGTCAAGGGCAACTTGATTGTCGATGGCGACTTGACCGTCAAGGGCATCAACACCGCGCAGGTCAACAACACGCTGCCGGCCACCTACCGCTTCGCCATGTTCCACACCCACCAGCACTCGCAGACCAGCTGGGTGATGGGCAACAACGCGGCGATGTTCGGCGGCATCAACCCGTCGACCTGGACCGACGGCAACGCCACCGCGTCGAGCATCTCGGCGGATAAGGACGTGCAGCGCACGCTTTTCACCGCGAAGCGCTACGCCGGTAAGAATGCCCTGGTGTGCTCTGAGGTGTGGCTGATGTACTCGTCGACCGATGGCAAAGTCTGCACGGCGTTGTTCCGCGTCAAGAACAACACGCAGTCCGACATCACCTGGACCCCGCACTTCTACTACACCGCGTACAGCGGCTGGTCAGAAGCCGCTTCGATTGCCGTCAACGGCGCCAATACGTGGAATTCAGGCAGCACCAGCAACACTTCGGTGAACCTGACCATCCCCAAGAACCGCGTCAGCACCGTGATTTTTGCCTCGACGGGCAGCCACGCTCACCACATCGGCAACAACATCCACGAGCGTGTCACCTATCTGGCGTTCTACAATGGCTCGTTGGCCTTGCCGGCGGGTCTGTCGTTCGTCGACGACCTGGACACGGCGACCGGCGGTTACGAGCAGTAGGCAGGCGCACGCTACGCCGGGCTACAATCCCGTACACACATACGCGCCGCCAAACGTTGCGGCGGCTGCCGTCAACCACACGTAGCCGCCGCTCGCTTGCATGTAGGCGGGCCCGGGCTTGGACGGCCGACCGTTGTAGCCCTACAGCACGATGTCGAGAGGCTGGCCGCACAAGACCGGCGCCAGCCTGGGCGACGCCGCCCGCTGATCGGGCAAGCGCTCACGATCCGCCCTCCGCGTACTTTGGCTGCGCGCCACCAGAAGCCGGCGGGTAGGCAGCAGGCGCTGCCTTGCGGCGCTCAGCCTCGGCGCGGGCTGCCGCTTCGGCTCTCGCCTACCTGATGCGCTTGATTTGCTCGTTGCGTTGCAGTACGCGTGTCGAGGCACCATGGTCGCCGGCCGCCAGAGAGCGGCTGGGCCGGGCATGGCGTAGGCGCTCGTACAGATCGAACTGGGCGAGAGCCGCTTCAAACCGGGCTTCGTCACTTGCGAAATCATCGAACCGATGCTCGGTCAGCACCACGGCGAGGCCACATGCCGCTTCCGGGCGAGCAGGCTCGAGCTTGGCCGCCGACTGAAATGCCACTCTGGCCTGGTTGGCCCGGGCCAACGCCAACTTCGGTTCCCAAGCATCACCCTGGTTGGTGTAGCGCAGTGCGTGGCCGAGGTTGACTTGGACGTCGTAGCGATTTTCGCCTAGTTCTGATGCCTTGTGCAGTGCTTGCACGGCCTCTTCGCCCTGTCGGAGGTGCGTCCAGGCCACGCCAAGCACGATCCAGGCTGCGGCGTGCCCGGGCCACTTGGCGACTGCAGTCATCGCATGTTGCTTTGCACGGTACCAATCGCCGACTGCGAGATCGGCGCGTGCACGCAGGTAGTCGATATGGGCGCGTTGGACGGCGTTGGCGAGCGGCAGGGCGGCGTCCAGCATCAATCTGGCCAGGCCAATGCGTTCACTGCTTGCGATCACTGCTTCGGCCGCTGCCAGCAGTGCTGTCGGATCGCGTGGCGTGTTTCGCAGCACACCGGTGGTGACGGGGCCGGTTTTGAGAGCCGGCAAGGCGAAAATGGGGTCACGGCGTTCAGGGTAGGCTGCGGGAATGAGCCCGTGAAGGGCGTCGTAAAGCGCTGCGCGATGGTCGTCAGAGACGTCGCAGCGACGCGTAAGCCTGGCTGCGGCACGAAGTTCCGAGGTTGCGCGTTCGTGCAGAATCGCCGGTACATTGTCCGGCGTGGACTCGCAAATAATCTCAAGGTCGTCATCAGGGTCTTCGGGCGGGCCATCGGACCGGAACCGACCAAGCCAAAGCCAGATTCGTGCGCGCTGGACATGGGCGGCGATGGCCCAATCGCAGGAACCAATCAAAGCAGGGAACGCCGAATAGTCGTCGGCCAGTCCGCCGCTGCGCTCTGCGACGGGGCACATCGCAGGGTCTTGGAGTGTGAAGCGCCCGGCAACGACGATGTCCTGTTTTCGTCCGTGGCGCGGCAGTCGCGACTCCGGTGGCTCCGCCTTTCGTGCACGCTCGACAAGCTTGCGAATACAGTCGTCGTATCGTTTGGAGCGCGGCCCCTCTGCACGTTCGACAAGGCGTTGCCTGTGGGTGGTCCACTGCGACCGCTGCTGTGCGAACGTGCCTTTGAAATTCGTAACGTGGGTCATCGCGACGAGCGCCTCAAAGTGCGGCCGCAGCAACTCGAACGCTGCCTCGGCGGCAATCGCAGCGCCTTCTTCCTCTGCTTGGCGCGCCTGCCCCCCACGAAACACGGCAACGGCTCGCCGCCAGGCAACTTCGGCCGCAAGGCGGCCGGAACTACGCAGCTTGAGCCGCGCCAAATCCGCTAGGGCAGGCAACGTCTGGCTCGTCCGCAGGCGTTGACCACGCGTCGCCAGGACTTCGAGCAGAGCAACCTGCCGAGCCTCCTGCCCTAGGCGCCCATGGGCTCGTTGCGCTTGATAGAGCGCCTGGTCCACCGCATCGCGAACCGCCGGGTCGCCACTCGCCCCCAGCCGCGCCAAAACGTCCGCGGCGATTGCTGCCGACTCGGCCCCTAGTTCTCCGGCACTTGCCCATTCGCAGGCCATTTTCCAGTGCAACAGGGCGTCAGAGCGCCTGTTGTGCAAGTGCGCCAGCTCAACGTGGTCGGCCACCGCACCTTTGACGTCGAAGATCGCTTCACGGCCTTACGCGCGCAGAGATATGTACTTTTCCTGCTGAGCCAGGCGCGCTTGAGGGCTGAGGTCGCGGCGATTAGGGAGGTCTTCGAGGGTGGCCGTCAGTTCGCGCTCGCAGGACTCGCTCGGCGACGACCCGCAGGCGAGGTCTTGTTGTGCGCTTGCCGGTGCAGCGACGGCAAAAGACACGAGCGCCACGGCGATGAGCACACCAGTCGCAGTGGGTGTGCGCGTCATGCTTGGCATCCTGATGTTGCAGCGGAATTCAACGGTAGGGCCAGCGTTTGAGTCCGATTGCGGCAGGTCACGGAGCGACAAGGTTGGCCGCTTGGCCAGCTCTGGCTGCATCGGCTGCGCGCGGTCCGCATTCGATGCGCGGCTTGGGTGGTGCTCGGGGCAGCACGGCAAGCACCCGAGGCGATGTGCGCTACCACGCCTCCACCACCAAATCCGGCACGCGCCTGAACTCGCCCAGATTGCGCGTGATGACCGTCGCCGCGTTGGCGCGGGCGGTGGCGGCGATGAGGAGATCGTTCCAGCCGATGCGCTTGCCGGTTCGTTCCAGTGTGGCACAGATGTCGCCGTAGTGGACTGCGGCGATGCGATCGAAATGCAAGACTGTCATGTGCTCCAACAACCTCGACACCTTTGCGTGGGCCAGGGTCGGATTGTCACTCTTGTTTGCGCCGTGAAGCAGTTCTGCGCACACGATTGCGCTCGTACAAATGTCCTGTGCTGCAGTAGCGTCCAGTCGCGTAAGCAACGCAGGCGCCCGCCCGCGAATCAGGCCAATGCACGCATTGGTATCGAGCAGAATTAGGGGCATGCGGGAGTACTACAGCGGCCCGCGGGGCGTCCATGCACGTTGCCGCGGGCGATGCAGCCGAACATCGCGCAGAGAGCCATAGACTTCATGGACCATGTCGTGCAGCGAGGCAGGATTCGGCGTCGTGGGCGTATTCTCGACGACGATGTGCACTTGCACACCCGGTTCGCCGACATGGATGTGCACCCAACCCGCAGCGTCTGCGGTCGCACTTGTGTCGATTCGATCCATGGAACCACCCGCGGGATCAAGCCCGCCCAGCCATTGTGCCCGCGCCTCATTCGCCGGGCAACTGTAATCTCGACGGCTCGTTGCACTCGGTCGCGCAAGACCGCCGGCAAGCCGCTGCCCCGTACCGCACCACCACGATATCCCCACCTGACCGGCCAAATACCTCGGGGCAATAAGGCGTTTTCAACCGCCGTTCGCTGCACTGACGAGCGCCAAGATGTCGCTCACAGTCAACTTGCTTGCTTCAGCGGTGCTTTCCCTTTCCATCAGCGCGTGAAACAGCTCACTCTTCTCCCTGGACAGCGCGCGGATTTTCTCCTCCACCGTGCCCAGCGCTATCAGCCGTCTGGCCAGCACAGGCCGCTCTTGACCGTGCCGCCGCGCTCTGGCGATGGCCTGGTTTTCGCGCTGCGGGTTCCACCAGGGGTCAAACAGGTACACGTAGTTGGCGCGCTGCAGGTCGAGGCCCACGCCACCCGCGCCGAGGGTCAACAGCATCACCGACGACTGACCGTATTTCTGGAACGCGTCGACCTGACGCTCCCGCTCAGCAGGGCTCATGGTCCCGTCCACGCGGTTGAACTTGATGCTGCGCTTGGGGAGTAGCCCTGCGACGTGGTCCAGGATGCGCGTCCATTGGCTGAACACAAGGGCGTGGTGCCCGGCGGCGATGTTCTCGGCCAACAGGTCCAACAGGCGGTCGGCTTTGCTTCCGGCGGCGGTGAAGGTCTCGTTGTGCAGGCCCGGCCAGGCGCAGACTTCGCGCAGCTTGCGCAGGACCTCAATGGCGTGGAACTTGACCCTTGCCTCCGGCAGCTCCAGCAGCTTGCGGCGAACTCGTAGCTCGCGACCGCGACCGAGTACGTGGCGACCTTGGAATTGCCTAGACGCCAGTTGGACGAGGCGAGGTCGATGAGGGTCAGGGGCGGCTCACCTGAACCGGAAATTGCGTGGATGACCGTGCCCAACTTGTCGCCACGCCCCCACTTGTCGCGCACGAGGCCCGCCGGCGCGATGACAAGCTGAGGCCCGATGTGGCGACGCGCGAACAAGAGCGCCAGGACCTGGCGGGTTTTGCCCACGCCCATGTCGTCGCCGAGGCAGGCACCCTTGGACCAGACGGCTGTGCGCAGCAGCCACAGCAAGCCCTCGGCTTGGAATGGAAAGAGCTCGATTTTTAGCGGGGTTTTGCGCGCGGTCGCCTCGGCGCGTTCCCATGCCTCGACAATGGCTGCGTAGGCGTCGGCGAGGTCCGTGCACACATCGCGGAACGCAGAACCGCCGTTGAGCAGTGCGCCAAGGTCCACAGCGACTTTGCCGTTCTTGAGCGCCGCGGCCCGGGCGACCGGGTCGAGCAAGCGCCGGAGTTCATCGGCTATCGGGTAGTAGGTGTCGCCGTCGACGACGACGTATTTCTTGCCCGAACGCACGGCGCGCACGATGTCGACCAGCGGCACGATGGGCTTGGGGTTGCCGTCGTGCAGGTCGAACCAGTTCATGCTGCGCTTGGCGCGCAGGTTGAGGTCGCCGGGGCGAAGTTCGGGTTTCAGCTTCGGCTTTGGTGTCTGCCACTCGACGGCCAAATCGGATTCCGGGTTGCGGTCGAGGCGGTCGAGCGCAGCCAAGGCGGTTTCGAGCGAGTCGGTGGTCCAGGCGAATTCCTCGACGGACGCGCGCTGCCAGGAGGCGTCGTCGAGACCGCAGCGGGTGGCCAAGACAGCGGCGCGGGCGAGGACGGCAGATGGCGCTTTGGGTTGGTTGCGGGCCGTCGAGAGGGGGGCGAACACGGCGGACGGTGGGACCTGGGCTTGGATGGCCGCGTGCAGGCGGTCTTGCAGGAAGGAGAGTTGGAGGCGGTAGTGAGGGCGGTTTGTCGGCTGCGCCTGGTCGCCTACTCTGGCCCAATGGTCCGCTTCGCCATGACGCGTGGGGTCAGTTGTGCCCTCGACATGCCGTATTGGCTGTTTGCCGTTGCTGGCGTCGCCTGGCCGCCCAAAGTCGACGAACGTGACCTTGCCGGGCCCTTTGCTCAAGTCCAGTTGCCGCATTCGCGCCCAAAGCCTCGCCATTTTGAGCCGGCCCCCCTCGGCCTGTGTGAGTTCCGGGTCCACACCAGCGCGTTTCAATTCAGCAAGGACGTCCTCGACCTCTGCAAGCTTAGTCGGGGCAGGTCGACTACGTTGCAAAAGGCGCTTCAGCCGCCGCGTGAGCTGCTCGATTCTTGATTCGGCGCTGGTCCTGGTCCTGGAGGGCTTGGCGTTCACCTCGGCCGGAGTTTGCCTGGCAGCGCCCTTCGATTCGTGGCTTCGTTGCGCCGGATTCGGCGTCGGAGACGATGGCGGCGGGTGAAAGTGCGACCGCAACAGCAAAGCCTCGGCGTCGAAAACCTCTCTCTGCAAAGGTGAGAGGTTCTGAACCTGTGATGGCCAATGGTTGACAGCCTGCGGCCCACGGGCAAGCCACATGTTCAGTACGAAGAACGCTGCTCGGGAACAGAACTGGTCCACCCGGCCCCCTCGTCCGCGCGCGCGACCGAGCCTGCCGTACATCATTTCCAGAATGTGGCGATAGTCCTGCATCTGCGCAGCAGTGCCAGAACAATTGTTCATGTGGCGTGGGCAAGCCTTGCGCCTAAGTGTAGCGCCGCAGAATGGGCAACGCAGGCCGTCTCTTGAATCACCCACAGGGTCCCCCTACGGCCGTGAATGTCGCAAAGGCCACTATTCGCCAATCAGCGCAACTACCGGCCCCCAACCGCCCCGCAGCCCCCAATTGTCCTAGCGCCGCCAGCAATTGCCCACCCGCACCCGCCAATTGCCACCCCGCAGCCCGCGCTGCACCCCAACAATGACCGCCTGCACCCCGAAAAACCCGCCCTGCACCCGGAATTGTGCGAGCTGCGCGCCAAAACCCACCCGCTGCACCCCGAAAACGCGCCCCTGCACCCGCGCCCGCTACTCCAGCCCATCCACGGCCTCGCCCTGCGACGCCAACCGCGCCGCCCGCACCGCTTCCACCCGCGCCAACTCGGCCCGCACCAGATCAAGCCGGAACAACGGCGCCTCGTCCGCGCTCTCCTCGGCCACGCTCTCGTCCGCCGTCACCAGCCGCTCGAAGTGCTGGCTGAGTTTCAGTTCCGCCTTGCGCACATCGCGGGTGCGGTCGCGCACCACATCCATCGCCGCGCCCCCGGCGCTCTTGCCGGCCATCGCATCCAGGAGCTTCTGCCCCTGGGCGACAAAGGCGACCGTCACGCCAAACGGCTTGAGCTTGGCGGCGTGCTCGGCGCATTCGGGCAGCAGCAGCCGCAGTTCGTTGACCACGCCGCGGGTGCGTGCCACCGGCAGCTTGCCAAAGCGGAACTGGCCGGCCAGGTCTTCCTTGTCGCCGTGCTCGGCGATGTGGTTGCGCACGCGGTTGTGCAGCCGGCCAATCCAGCGAAAGCCGGCCTCGGCGCGGCCATGGTCGTCGACAATGCCGGCACCCCAGTCGCCTTTGGCACCCTCTTGCGCCGTCTCGGCACCGACCAGTTCGGCGTGCGTTACGGCTAACGCTTTGGTGAACTTGGGTCCATCGACGCCGAAATCGCCCAAGGCAAGGACGCGCTTGGCGTTGACTTCGGCCTTGAGCTGGCGCAACAGTTCCTCGGCTTGGGCGAGTAGGACTCTGGTGGGGACGGCGAAAGCGGTCTGGCGCATGGCAAACTCCGGTGCGGTGGGGTCATTCGCGGGCTGGGCCCGACCTTGGGCGCGGTCGCGTGGGGGCACGGGTTGCAGCGGGGCGGCATTGTTGTCAAGGCGCGAATCGGCACCGCTGCCAGGCGTCGACCATCAGCGCTTGACTTCGCGACGCCAGACAGTATCTTGCAAAAGCGTCATCGAACGCCAAAGTGCAAGATGCAAACCGCAACCGTGAGCAGCAAGTTCCAAATCGTCATCCCTGCTGCCGTGCGCGAGGCCATCGCCCTGCGGCCGGGCGAGCGACTGGCCTTCGTTCTTAAAGGCAGGGCGTTGCACCTGGTACCGGTTGAGCCCATCGCGTCGCTGCGCGGCCTGCTGCGCGGTGCCAACACCGATGATGTGCGCGACCGCACGGAGCCAGCGTGATGCAGGTGGTCGACTCCTGCGGTTGGATCGCCTGGCTGACCGATGATCCGCGCGCCGAACGCTACGCAAATGCCCTGACTGCGCCGCGCACCGTGTTGGTGCCCACCATCGTGCTCTGCGAAGTCTGCCGATGGGTGCAGCGCGAGCAAGGCGAGCCCCAGGCTCTGCGCGTGGCGGCTGCCATGCAGCAATGCGAGGTCGTGGTGCTCGATGCAGCCGTCGCCTTGCTTGCCGCTGACTTGGGGCTGCGCCACAAACTGGCGATGGCAGACGCACTGGTGTACGCCCACGCGCAGGTGCGCGGCGTGCCCCTGCTGACCTCCGACGCGCACTTTGGCGGGCTCGCTGGGGTCGACTACCAGCCGTAGTCCGCTACCGCACCACCACGATATCCACCCCAGACCGCCCAAACACCTCGGGGCTATACATCTCCTCAGCCTTGGCCGGCGGCACCACAAACCGCCCCGGCGTGGTGGCGCGGCACAGGTACGCGTACTGCCATTCCCCTTCCCACAGTAGACTCGTGAAGGCTTCGGCGCGCTCATCGCGCAGGTTGTCGTGCTCGTACCAGCGGCCCCACCACCAACGGCGGGCGCTGCCGCTCGGCTCGGGCTTGGTATCGGGCGCCGGTTCGCTGCCTGCGAGGTCACCGTTGATGGCTTCCAGGCCAGCCGGCATCGGGTCGACCAATGCCACGTGGTAGCGCCGCGCCGGGGCCACCATCTCGACCTTGACCCGCACCCGCGCGCCGGCTTTGAGCTGCCACGACCCATCTGCCAGGCGCTTGACGTCGTCGGGTTTGTCCACCGCTTCGTACGTCCGCTGCACGAAAAAGCCGCGGTCCATCGGCGGCAGGCGCAAATCGGCGGGCGCGTAGTCCAGGCCGATGCGGTAGTACAGGCGCCCGTCGCCCTGCTTGCCGACAATCAGGTCCTTGTCGGCAGGGCCGGTCTGCAATAGCGCCATCGGCACCAGCAGCTCATGGCGGTCGGTCGAGCGACCCTTGAAGGCTTGTTCGCCTGCATACTGCTCGCCCAGCCACAGGCGCGCCACGAAATCGGGGGTCGCCTTCTCGTAGGTGCGAAAGTACCGGTCCAAGGCCAAAAGAATCCACGCGTTCTCTTGGGTTGAGCCCCAGCGGCCCTTTTTGCGGTGTGCCAGCAGACCCGTCACGATCTTGGGAATCAGGTCGGCCTTGGCATCGTCGGTCATCAGTGCGTCGAGCAGGACGGCGTCGGCGCGGCGGTCGCTGGCCAGCAACAAGTGGGCGCCGTCGTCGTAGCGCACCGTAAAGTGGGCAGCGCCGGCGGTTTCTTCCACGCGGTTCTGCACATGGGTGCGAATGGCGGACAGCACCGCAGCGCTGCCTTTGTCGCCCACCAGCACCGGCCAGGTCCAGCCGAGCAGCTCCATCGGCGCCGTCTGCACGTCCTTGAATTCGGACAGCAGCGCCCTCGCCTTGGCCACGTCGCGCTCGCCGGCCGCCAGCCGCACGTACAGGGCCTCTGCGCGTAGAATCTGGCGTATCGACACGCTGTAGTAGCTCGGAAAGCGGCTTTCGATCGTGCGCAGGTAGTCGAGCGCGCGCTTGAGTGGATAATCGGGCACCGCAAAGCCCTTGGCCTTGGCCCGCACCAGCGCGTGCGCCACGTGCAACGTCGTCACCGGCCAGCTTTGCTCGCCTTTCTTCCAGAAGCCCCAGCCGCCGTCGTGGTTTTGCATGCGCTCCAACGCCTTGAAGTCGTTGACCATGCTGGCCGCGAGCTCGGCGTCGCTCGGCATGTCTTTGACCTGGAAGGCCTGTAGCACATCGCGCAACGCCGCGATGGAAATGACCCGCGAGGCGCGCTGCTCGCTGCACTCGAATGGGTAGCGCACCAGATACAGCACCGCGTCGGTCAGGCCTTGCAACGCCGTAGAGCTGGTCGTGACTTGCAAGCCGCCGTATTGCTTGACGGCATTCTTGGGTGCACGGATTGGCTGGGCGCGGGCGCCGCTGTCGAGCACGCCATAGGTCGCAAAGGCCTCGGTCGTCGCCGGCGTCCACACCGGCAGGCTGATCTCGGCAGCGTCGGCAAAGGCACCGGTGGCCACGGCAATTTGCACCCGCCCGGTACCTGCCTGTGGCGCCGTGGTGGGCAGCCGTACCTCGACCCGGTTGTTGCCGGGGATGGTCAGGCGCACTGCCGGGCCCGACACCTGCAAGACGCTGCTGCGCGCGGCCAGTTGGACTTCCAAAGGGTTGGGGGTCTGGTTCTGCAGCACCACCGGCAGCTGGAACTCGTCGCCAAAGTTGGCAAACCGCGGCGCGCTCGGCCGCACCATCAGCGGCAGTCGCGCGACCACCGTCGCTTCGCCCAGGCCAAAGCGCTGCACCTCGTGGGCCGCGACCGCCATCACGCGATAACGGGTCAGGTTGTCGGGCAGGGTCACCTGCACGGTTGCCCTGCCCTGCGCGTCGGTGCGGACGATCGGCGCAAACAAGGCCAGCGGATTGAAGTCCTTTCGCAAGGCGATCGCGGGCCCAGGCTCGCCGTCGTCGGCAGCGTCGGCACCGTCCATCGGTGCGCCGTGGCCATTGGCGGCCTTTGCTTTGGCGCGGCTCTCGCGCATCGGGCCGCGTTCAGACTTCGCCTCGGACGGTGGCGCAGGTGGGGCGGCGCCGACTGCAACCACGGATTTCTTGTACGACCCGCCGCCGACGGCCGCGCCTTCCATCTCCGCATGGCGCGAGCCGTAACCGCCGCGCCCGCCTTCGTCGCGCATCTTGCCTGGCGCCTCCTCTTTGGCCTCAATTTCCAGTTGGGGGCCTGCCGACAACAGGATCCACTGGCGCAGCTCCTGCAGCGACAGCCCCGAGCCGCGATGTGGATAGAAGGCGCTAATAGGATTAGGGATGCGGTAGCCAGTTAGCGCCAGCACGGCTTCGTCGGCCATCACCACCAGCAGCTCGGCGTTCGCCGCCGGCTTGCCCTGCGCATCGACCACGGTCAGGACCAGCGCGGTTTTCTGGCCGGGCGTTGCATCGGGATCCTGCGGCGCCACCTGGACTTGCAGGACGCGATGGTTGGGCGGCACCGCCAGCGAGATTTCGTTACTCGCAAACGCCGGCCGCGGCGGCAGCTTGGGATCGGGCAAACCGTTCGCCCCTTTGCGCGGCGCCTGACCGACCAGGGCGACGTGGGCCACGAGGTTGGGGGTGTGGGCGTCTTCAATCGGGATCTCGACCGTCGCTGTGCGACCGCCGGTGACAAACGGCTTGCGCCACAGCACACCCTCGCGCGCCACGGTCAGCTCGCCCGTCGCATCTGGCCACGGCGCCAGGATCAGCAGTTTGGCGGTCTGCCCCGGCGCGTACTGCTGGCGGTCGGGCACCAGCTGCACCTGGTCTTCGGGCAGGTTGCGGTCGGGCACGCTATCGGGGCCACTGACGTAAATCTGCAACACGGTCTGGTTCTTGCGCGCTTTGGCGTCGGTCAGCGTCGCTTCGACGTGCCACAGGCCACCGGCCTTGGGCGTGAAGGTGCACTGGCCGGGCTTGGCGGCGCTGGTCCACTCGCAGGTCTGCACGTCGCTGCGCTCTGTGGACCATTGGCCTTGTTTCTGAACGTCTTTGTTGCGGTACATCTGCACCGACAGTGACGTGCCCGCCACGGCTTTGCCGTCCAGGTCCGCTACCACCACGTCGATCGGCAGCGCCTCGCCGGCCTGCGCGAAGCCCTTGTCCGTCTTTAGGCCCGCATACAGGCTCGCTGGGTGCACGACCAGGTGCGCTTGGGTCGTCCACGCCTGCCGGTTGACGTCGTACACCGTCGCGTGGGCGGTCACTGCCCACGGCTGAATCGGCTCGCCGGCGTCGAAATCGACCCGCACCACGTGCTGGCCATTGGAGCCGAGCCGCGACTGCAGGTTCTGGTTGTGTTGCGCGCCGCCGCCGTCACGATACCAGCGCATCCACCACGGGGTCGGTCGGCCAAAGGTCCAGTCGTGCCAGCCGGCCGGCGTAAAGCTGCCGGACGTCGCGCGCACGTCCCAGCGAACGTCGGCATTGGGCAGCGCTCCTCCGGCGTAGTAGCGGGCCGAAGTCGTCACCAGGGCGTGGTCGCCGATGGTGTACGGCCCGGGATCGGCTTGCGTAGTCGTTTCAAACTCGGGCCGGCGAAACTCCTCAACACGCAAGTGGTGCGAGAAGTCCCAATGGTCTGGGCCATGGCCGAACAGCACCTGCGCGGTTCCCAGGTGCAGGTTCTTGGGCAGCGGCACCGCCAGGTCAAAACTGCCGCCTTGCGCTACCGGTAGCGTGCCCTTGCCGACGTCGTTGCCGCGGGCGTCGCGCAGCTTCCAGTGCAACGTGCTGGCGCCCGACCAGGCTTGCAGGTCGCCTTTAGGTCCGCGGACGACCGTGCGCAGCCAGCCCTTGAGGTTGGCCGTCTCGCCAGGCTTGTACAGGCCGCGGTCGTTGACGACGTGCCATACGGTATGACTGCCGGGCGACGCCCCGTGCCAGTCGCTGTGCTCGGCCCAGTAGTGGTCGCGCTCGGGCAGCATCGCCACGTCGTTGCCTTGGATGGCCACGGCCATGCGCGGTTTGTCGGCCGAGCCGGGCAGCGTGTGCAACCAGCGACCGTCCTTGTCGGCGGTGCCGCTTTGCAGGGTCTTGCCGGCCTCGCGAATTTCGACTTTGGCGCCTGGCGCGGGCTTGCCAGTCGGCAAGTCGGTCGCGACGAACTGGATGGCTTCGCCGTCGCGCACCGCGGTCAGGCCCAGTCGCGTCACCTGCACCCACGACCAGTAATGGGTCTGCCGCCACTTTTCCTTGGGCTGCGGCACCGGCTCAACGTGCACGATCAGGTGACCGCGGTCGCCTTTGAGGGCATGGGACAGGTCGAGCGTCGTCTCGCTCACCTCGTCCGGCTCGCCCTTGATGCCAATCAGCTTGTCGAGCGCCAGATCGCCCGGCGGCCGTGGTTGACGGTCGTCTTCGCTGCGGTCTTGCTGCGCCTTGCCCCACGCCCACCACTGCGACGGATCGACGCGCCAGGCCCGGATCTTGACCAGCCGCTGGTTGACCGACCACACCGACAGATGCGGCGACTTTTGCGCCGGATCGAGCACGGTGATGGCGCCCAGTTGCATGGACAGCGCCGGCTCGGCGCGGCTGGTCTTGAACGTCGCGGTCGCGGTCTTGCCGAGCTTTTGGGCGTAGACGTCGGTCAGGTCGGCGCCGACGTGGACGGTGTACTTGGTGTTGCCCTTGGTCTGGCCCGAAATCGTCACCTGGGTGCCGCTGACGATAACCTGCATGCCGGGCACGGGCGGCGTTACCTGAACTAGCGCCGGATCAAAGAGCTTACTGTCCAACGCGTTGCTAAAGGTCAGGTACCACGGCTGCAGCGGCGGGCACCGATCGCCCCAACCGCAGTGCGAGCCGGTCAGTGCCAACGGGCCGTAGGTGCGGAAGTGCTGGGTGTGTTTGGCCGCCGACAGCCGCGGGCCTTCAGCGCTGGGCAGGCCCGGCCCCCAGGTCACCACAATCGAGCTGTTCTTGGGCAGGTCTGCTTGCGCGCGCAATGCCACCCAGCGGTCGCCATGGCCGTTTTGCTTGAGCGCCTCGACGCGCCACTTGTAGCCGCTCTCTTTGGCCAGCTCGTCAGCGGTCAGAACGCGAAACGGCACCACGCTGCCATCGGCGTGCAACGTCACCTTGGCTGCAATCGCGGCTGGCGACACCGCCTGGTCGAACTCGGCGAAAATCACCGGGTTCAGCGGGTTGCCGTGCCCGCCGGGCGAGGTGTTGAGGATGCGCGGCGGCGGCGTTCGGAAGGCGAAGCGGTGTTCCTTTTCCAGCGCGCCGCCGGTCTGCGACTTGGTCCCCGCGGGCACGACTACCGTGTACTCAGTGGCCATCGGCAGGCGTTCTTTGGGCTGGAAAATCGCGGTCTGCGTGCCGAGCCAGCGCCATTCGCCAGGGATCGCCGGCGTCACCTGCACCGGCACCGGCAGCGTGGCCAGCGTGGCATGGTCGGTGACGGGCACCATCGGCTGGCTAAACGTCACCGACACCCGCGGCGCCAGGTTCACGTCGCCTTCGGGGCCGTGGCGCAGGACGCGCAAAGGGCCACTTTCGACTGCAGGCGGCGGCTCGGGCGAGGGCGGCGGCGGAAACGGTTCCTTGACAGTGTCGCCCGGTCGCGGCGCTGGCAGCGATTTGTCCCTCAACGCAAACGGCTGGGCGTCGTCGGCCTTGACGTCGATCTTGGGCAGGCGCGCCAGCAGCTTTTGGGTCTCGGCCGGCGACAGCGGCGTGGTGACGGCCTGGGGCGCTGGCGGCGTGTTGGCGGCGTCGGGATCGGCTTCGCTCACGCGAAAGCGCAGGCCCTGGGCGCCGTCGGGCAGCGCTGCGTAGCCGCCGCCGCGGTAGGGGCGTTTGTAGCTGCCGCCGACGTTGGGTGCGGGAGCGGCGGTCGGCGAGATGGCGACCGGGCTGCGCGCCTGGCCCGTCGAGGCAGGCTCTGGCGCGCACGCGGACAGGGCCAAAAGGGCAAACAGAATGCGAGCGTGGGTCGGCATGGCGGATTCCTGGCCCGGGGCGGGCGCCCGGCTTGGACGCGGGGGCGCGGCGGGCGGTTTGGCAGCGTATCGCGGGTGGGGCGGCGGTGCACGTGCAGGCAGACCGGCAGGCTAGGATACCGTCTCGCCGGAGCGGTAGGGTTGTGACGCGTCCGCAGTCCCAGCCCGCTTCCGGCCGTCAGTCAAGGCTTGGCCGCTGTCGGGAACACGCACTGAAAGCCCTCAAACTTCATGCCGGCGAGCGCACAGTCAAGACTGCGGTAGCCGGCGGCGCCGTCGCAGAACACCGCTTCTTTGCTGTCTGACGACGTCGAGATGCCGCCCGCGCACGCCGGAAAGCGCAGACAGGTGGCGTTGAGCTTGCCCTTGGGGTCGCCCGACGACGCATAGGTCGCGCACTGAAAGCCCATACCGGCGCAATCCAGCACTTGGACTTTGCCGCCCTTGCACTCGCGCGCCTTGCTGCCGACGCAGGATTCGCTGAACGTGCTGGAATCGCATGCCTCTGCAGCACCCGGGAACTTGCAGATGTCGGGGTCGTCGTCAAAGGGCATGGTCGGGTCGCACGTCGCGCCCACTGCCCCGCAGTCGATGGAAAACGCAAAGTTCTGGCCTGCCTGCCCGACGCACACGGTGGCACTGTTGCCATTGCAGACAAACGTCTTTGGCGTCGAGCAGGTGCCGAACTTGGCGCACAACGCTTGCGCCTTGGGGGCAACGCCCACCGTGCCGCAAGGCAGCCCAAGGCTCTGGCAGTCAACAACCGCCGATACGCCCTTGCTACAAAGCTGGACCTTGCTGCCGGCGCATTGCGCCGTGGTGTCGGCGCCGCAGCTGTGGTTGCCGGTTTTGAGGCAGCTTAGCACCGCGTCGCACGACTGGGCGGCGGCGAAGCAACCCTGTTGGGCCTCCAGTTGCTGCAGGAGGAGGTCGCCGGGCTCAACGATGCCAACCAGTTTGGCCATCGTGGTCGCCATCGACAGCGTCGGTGGATCCATGCACTCGGACATCGACACGCCGGGGATGCACAAGTCGGCCTTGACGCACGCAATCGCCCGCTGAGTCCGCGCCGTCGGCGGTACTTTGCACTGCGTGGCGCTGACCACATCGCCGCTTTTGGTCTCGACGCAGCTTTGCGGTTTGGTGCAGTCGCCGTCGTTGACCCACTTGCCGGCTTTGCAGCGCACCTTGGCAGTGGCGCCGGGCGCACAGCCAATCTGGTCCTCCTTAGGGCAGTCGGCGCCGACCGGGCCGCCGGAGACGACCACGGCTGGCGTCGTTCCAGTGCCACCGCCGCCTCCGCCCCCTGCCCCGCCTGGGCCGCTGGTGACGCACGATGCGAGGCAAAGTGCCGCCGCGACCAATGAGACTCGGACCATCGCTGCCATGTCGCCTCCCGCGAACGCCGCAAGCTGCGTTGGGTTGCATTGCCGCGCCGCCAATGCGCAATACAGCGCCACCGGCCGGGCGTCAAGCGCAATCGCGCGTCGGTCGAGGCTCGGTTGCGATGAACCGCCAAGGCAAAAGCGCATCCTCCCCAGCATAGTCCACACCCACCCGCGGCGCCGTCCGCACATCGGCATCCGCCACCGGTTCGCCCACCTCCAGCCACAAATCGCCAGAGCCATCGAGCGCCATCCCCGAGTGCCGCCCGCTCAATCCCAGCGCCTGCGCCACCTTGCCCGGGCCATCACACCAGCGACGCACGTCTTTGGGCAGCGGCCGTTTGTCGCCAAACCCGCGCAGTCGAGCCATCGTCGCGGCGCCCTCCATCGGCACCACACCGCGAATCAGCACGGCTTCGGCCACGCCCGCTTCGCCCGTCACCACGTTGAACGCCCAGTGCATGCCGTACACGAAGTACACGTAGGCCACGCCGCCCTGCTCAAACATCACGGCATTGCGCTTGGTTTTCTTGCCGCCAAAGGCATGGCATGCGCGGTCGTGCTGGTGGTAGGCCTCGGTTTCGACGATGCGCGCCCGCAAGACCTCGCCGTCCGGCAATCGGCCGACGACAATTGCCCCGAGTAATTCACGCGCCAGTGGCAAGGCCGGAGCGCGCAGCCGCGCCACATCGAAAACCTGGGACATCACCAGAACTTGGCGATAATCCGCACGCCGCACTGGAAAATGTTCGAGGCCCGAGTGTTGCGGCCCGGCACCCACTCTTGATTGCGGTACTGGGCGTAGAACTGCAACGGCAGGCCCATGCGCAACAGGCTGATGTCGGCACCGAGACGCACTGTGTTCTTGTCGCCCGGTCGCCACACCTTCTCGCGGTCATAGTTCCAAATCGCTGACTGCGAGTAGTAGCGCGACTGCCCGACGGTGGTGTACGAGTGGCCAAGCGTCAGGTTGAGCAACGGCGGAAAGGTGTTGGCCTTTTCCAGGCTGTGGCCGCTCGCGAAGGTCGCCCAGGTCGGCCCCAACAAGGGAGCGACCTCCAGCATTGCCATAATCGCCAGGAAGTCGCCGGGATCGACTTTGTAGGTCTCGCCCACATAGGGCGCGTAGGTCAGCAACAGCGGACTAGTGGTGCCTTTGGGCGTCACGTATTCGCGGGTGCGAAACCACGAATACCAGGCGTCGATGCCGAAGTTGAACCGTTGCACCCCGTCGACCTTGATAGGGCGGTCCAGGGCCAGGTGCAGTTCGGCGTCGCCGTAGTTGTTCAGTTCCCACACCGTGGTGCCAGCGGCGACCAGGTTCTCTGGGTCTGGATTGACGCCGGTCGGAATCGCCACCTGACCGGCGACCGCGGCTTGCACGCCCATGGCCTCCAAGAACGCGAAGTCGGGCAGGCGATAGCGCAGGCCGAGCACAATATCGGCCAGCGTGTAGTGGTTGCCGTCAAACGCGCCCGGTTTAGGCTGGCCCATCGACTTGGCCCACTGCCAGAAGTCGTCCTCGCTGTACTTGCGGCCGAGCGTGCTCTGGTAGTCGCCGGGGGTCCAGCCAAAGTTGGGTGCGATGGTGGTGCGGGTGACCAACGGCACGCCGACCGCGGCGGTGAGCTTGTCGGTCAGCCCCACGAAAGCCTGGCTGGCGATGAAGCGGTAGCGCACGAACGGCGCCGCGGTAATGGTGCCCTGCAAGCCGCCGCCCGGCTCGTAGCGGTCAATGCCTTGCAAAAGCGTCAGCGGCTTGCGGTTGCTCGACCACTGCACGCTGGTGTCGGCTTCGATGAAGGACTCGTCGAGGATGAAAGCGCCAGAGGGCAGGGTGGTGGTGTTGCCGGCCCAGGCCACGGTCGGCAGGCAAAGCAGGGCACAGGCCGCGCCGATGGTGGTACGCAGTGTAATGCGCTTCATGGCACCACCGGCAACGTGAAGGTCTCAAAAACGCCGTCGGTCGCTGGCACGATACCCGCCGCCACGCTCATCTTGCGCGCGGCTGGTTCGATGACCGACGCCTGCATCGAGTCGTGGCGGTCGACCAGCGCTGGCGTCCGCAGCAGGGCCTGCGCGCTCAACGCCGTCACTTTGCCGTACTGCTTGCCGATGGCGTCCAACTGGGCGGCCTGGGTGCGCAGCGACGGGTAGTAGTAGCTCGACCACGCCCGCTGCGGCGGCACGTTGAATAGGAACACCGGCTCGTCGATGTCGGTGGCGTTCTTGCGAAAGTGCGCGCCAATCGCGAGGTCGTCGGCGTTGACCGACGGCGTCAGCACACCCAGGTCCGCGCGCACCTCGGGACCATAGGCGACGGGCTTGCTGTTCTCCGGGTGCACCGCAGCGTGGGCCTCGACGGCGCGCAGCTCGCCTGCCGCGTCGGCCAGCAGAAAGTTCCAGCCAAAGGTGTGCGGCATGCCGACCAGCAGTTCCGCGCCTTTGACTGCAGTGGTCGTCTCTTCCAAGGCCCGCCGCAGCGCGAAGCCCACCGGTACGCCAGAGACGACGAGCTTGGTGTTCAACTGCTCTTTCTTAAAGCGAGCAACCAGCGGATTGTTCAATGTGTCGCTGGGTGCGACCGCGACCGCCAAACCCTGCGCCGACAGCCCGGCGAATCCATAGGCGATGCCCGCCCAGCCCACGAACGCGAACGCCGGCTTGCCCGGCGGCCGGTGGATCTGCAACACGCAGTGCTTGTGCGAAGTCCCGGCGTCAAGCAGCGTAAAGTGGTGGGCCAGCAGGGGCTTACCGTCCGCAGTCGCCGACTTGCGCAGGGCAAACGCGGTGCTGGCGGGCGAAGTGGTGCCGTCCGACGCGCCGAGGTTGGCGATTTCGCCAGCCTTCTTGCCGTAGCCGACCGTCGAGAACGTGAACTGCTCGATGCGCATGGTGCGCGCCTTGGCCGGCACCGGCGACGGGTTGATTTTGGCGTCGCTGGCTTGGATGGCGAGCGTGACGACGCTTTTGCCTGGCAAGCCGCCTGGCGGCACCAGCTTGATTTCCAAGCGGTCCTTCTCGACGTCGCCCTTGGGCGTGCTGTAAAGCTGGGCGCTGTACCCTGCACTGCCCGGCGTGAAAAGCGTGGTCTTGCCGTCGATGACCAGCTGCAAGCGCACGCTTTTGGGATCGACACCGTCAGCGTCTTGCAGCATGACCCGAAACTGGGCGGTCGTCGGCACCTCGACCAGCGCCGCGTCGGGTCGAGCCGCGTATTCGACCAGGGCCTCGAACTTCTCGTCGGTCTGACCGTCGCCGTCGTTGTCGACGCCGTCGCTCACCAGCAAGTCGCCTTGGTTGTCGGCGAACGCGGACGCCTGGACCAGCTCGACCTTGGGGCCCTGCACCGCACGCAGGTAGTAGGCGACCGAGCGGGTGGCCAGCGTCGAGTCGACGAACGTGTTGAGCAGCAGCACGTTGGCATACGGCACCTGCGCGCCGTCGGCGATGCCGTGCATCTCGTCGCGGTAGTCTTGCGGGATCGATTTTTCGAGTTCCAGCGCGCTCTCGGTCAGCAACTTCAGCGAAAACTGGCCGTTGGCGTACTCGGCGTGCAGCTTGGGATCATAGGCCTTGAGCACGGCGCTGATGTCGGCCTGCTCGCGGTTGAGGTAGGGCAGCAGCGACGTGGCGAGCATTGTCGAATAGAACGACCGGATTTCGCTCGACAACGCTTTGCCATGTTGCAGACCGCGCTGGTAGGGCGTACCGCTGAGATCAAGCTTGCGCAAGCGCGGCGGCGGCTCTGAAGTGTAGCAGCCGGCCAAAAGCGCGACGGAGACCACCAGGGCTGGCCAATGCGCACACCGAAACCGCCCGTGATGGGTCATTGTCACCGCCTTGGGCTGACCTTGTCAGTGGGTGGAGACAGGCTTCCACGCCTGTCCGGCAGACGCGAATCCGCGCGGGATCCAAAATGGACTCAGGCCAGGAAATAGGCGACGGCAAATCCGCCGGCCAGGTACGACGCGCCTTCGATGACGCCGGCGCCGGTGTTGCGGTCGCGGGCGATCTCGTCGGCGTACGTCGATCCGCGCAGCAGCAGCATGTCGCCCATCCAGCGCAGCACGGGCAAGAGCGCAGCGGCAACCGCCACGTCCAGGCCCACCGACATCAAATCCGCCGTCCAGCCGCCGCTTTCGCCGCGCAGCGCCGCGTCGATGACCAGACCCAGGGCGACCTGCAACCCCGCCAGCGGCAATGCGGCTGCAATGTTGCGGTGTTGCAGCTCGGCGACGTCGTCGTAGGGCGTCAGTTTCTGGTACAGGCGGGTCAACGCGACCAGCAGGCCCTGGCCGACCACGAACCACACCAGCCGGTGCCAGGTCTCGTGGTCATCGTGCAGCGCGGCGCGCGCAACGAACGCCGTGGCGATGAGGCCGCCAGAGCGCGCGATGGCCACCGCCACATTGCCGCGGTCGCACACTTCGCGGGTGGCGTCGAGCTTGGGCAGCACGAGCTTTAGCGTCCAAGCCTCGCACAGCAGCAGTGCACCGATGACGTAGGTGGCGGTGACGCCAAAGTCGATGGCCTCGTCGAGCACGGTCTCGCCGACCACGACCAGGGCACCCAAAAGGCCAATAACGGTGGCGACGAAGAACGCGGCCTGCTCGACGGCGACCGCGGTGTTGTCGTCGTTGGCGATGAGCGCGTTGAGGTCCTTGCCCTTGCGGATGGCCAGACCGTCGCGGGCGAGCTTGGCCACTGCGACGACGCCCAGCGAGGCGACCAGGTAGATTGCGGCGCGAGCGACGTGGTGGAAGTCGATGTCGTGCATGGCGGACCTCGCGGCGCGCTGGGCGCGGGCGGCCAGCGTAGCACGGGCGGTTTTGGGGTGCGAGGGGTGGTGGGCCGTGGGCCTGGGTTGCCGAATCAGCCCTGAGACGGTTGTCGATAAGCGGTGTAATTACGATACATTTCCTTTTTGACCCGGCGGCTCGAGCTGCAGGCGCAGGGTACAAAGCTCGGCCTGCGAGGCCTGCGCAAAAGGCCGATTCCGGTTAGGGGCCACCACAAAACGTGAATGGTTCTGGGCATGCCGGACAGGCGTGGAAGCCTGTCCGCACCCAATTGCCACAGGCTCCTGAGCCGGTCTGGAGTTTCACATGTGTTTACAGCATGTTGCGCTGTTGGCAGCCGGAGGACGCTCACCCCAATTTCGTCAGCCCCACCCCGCGTGAACGTTGCGGTTTTCGCGCGGGCCGACGCGCATGGTAGGCTTGCGGACCACTGGCGCGCGGTGCGCCAAGCGGTGGAAGACGTGGACGATTGGGAACGTTTGCTGGCCGCCGAGCGCCACCTGCAGCGGCTGTTGCCCGAAGCGGTACTCGTGGGCGGCACCGCTGCGGCGCTGCATGCCCGCCACCGCACGAGCATGGACGGCGACCACGTGCTGACTGACTTGCGCGAGCGCTTCGCGGAAGTGCTGGCCGACTTGGAAGCGGCGGCCGGCTGGCAAACCGCGCGCGAGCAGCGACCTGTGCCCATCTTGGGATCCCTGGACGGTATCCCGACGGGCATTCGCCAGTTGCGCCGCGTTCGGCCGCTGGACACCGAAAGGATCCAAGGGCTCCTGGTGCCCACGTTGGCAGAAACGGCGCGCGTCAAGGCCTGGCTGTTGGCGACCCGCAACACGGTGCGCGACTACTTGGACCTGGTCGTGCTGCTGGATTGCCTGGGCGACGACGCCTGTGCCGCGCTGGCGACCTTGGACCAATGTTACCCGCAAGATAACGGCCAGAGCGTTCTGGCCGAGGTGGTCGACCGCCTGCAACGCGGCGCCCCGCAGGATCTGGCTGGGATTGACCTCAAGACCTACCGCGGTTTGCGGCCCCCCTATGACCAGTGGCAGCACCTTTTGCACCGGGGCTGCCATTGGGCGCAGATGTTGGCGGCGTCGTTGTTGGTTGCAGCGGAGGGCGGGCGTGCCAGCTGACCTGCCCTTGCGCAGCCGCGCGCTGTGGAACCGGACCAGCGACGTGGTCACGCCGGACGTGCTCGCCAGCGACGAGATGGTGGCGCAGTTGCTGGACCGCGGCGAGTTGGACGTGTGGCGGTGGCTGTTTGCGCACGCCCAAGCAGACGAACGCTTGGCGCATCGCATGGCGCACATGATTGCGACTGTGCCGATGGCGACTGGGTATTTTTGGGCGGCGGCGCTGGCGAATTTGGGGTTGCGGGTGAACGTGGCGCACGATGAGGAGGCGTGACGTTGTGTGGAGCCAAGCGGAGGTCAAGCTATTGGATGGCGATGAGGCCATCGCCGGTGTCTAGTGGCCGAGTATTGGGCGGCATGGTCGGCACCCGTTGACGTCGGTTGACCCGCAACCTTGCTGCCTTTGCCCGCTTTTTGCGCGCGGTGGCGTTTTCGCAGGGTGCCCAGCTCAACACGGCCGAGGTCGCGCGCGAGTGCTCTGTTGAGCGCAAGACAGTGGCAGGCTATCTTGAAGTGCTGCACGACTTGTTGCTGGCGCGGACCTTGGATCCGTTTACGCGGCGCGCCAAGCGGCGACTTGTTCAGCACGGCAAGTTCTATTTTTTCGATGCCGGCGTTTTTCGGGCGCTGCGCCCGAAAGGACCGCTGGACCGGCCGGCAGAGATCGATGGCGCGGCGCTGGAAGGGCTGGTACTCCAAGAGTTGATCGCCACCAATGACCTGTATCGCCTGGGCTATGAGGTGCAGTTCTGGCGGACCGCGACCGACCATGAGGTTGACTTCGTGCTGTACGGCCCGCGCGGGCTGCACGCGATTGAGGTCAAGCACACGGGCGTCGTGCGGCAAGGCGACCTGGCCGGCCTGCGCGCGTTCATGGCGGATTACCCAGAGGCCAGTGGCACGCTGTTGTTCATGGGCGAGCGGGCTGAGCAGCACGGGGAGATTGCGGTGAGGCCGGTGGGGGAGGTTTTGGCGGGGTTGGGGGGGTGGCTTGGCTTGGCGGGTAGTGCCGACGTGTAAGCCACCTCCACGGCCTCGGCTGACCCGACGGAGGGGCGTGCCCCCAGACTTGCCGTCATTCCGCTGCCTTGACCGGCGCAATATCGACACGGTCCATCGCCACGGCCACGCCCAAGAAATCGCCGAGCAACTCACGACCGCGACCATCGAGGATTGCGTATGGCACCTGCACCTCGACTACAAAGTACAACGACCACCATTTTTCTGGGATGTGCAAGGCATAGGGAAGCTGCTGCCAGGCCGGCGCTGGCGTCAACGCAAACTCGTATAAGCACTCTGTTCTGGCCAGGATTGGCACGCCGTGGAGTTTTCCGGCGCCCTGCCGTGGGTGGGCTGCGCCTGCTGCTGGGCCAATTGGCCCGAGCGCGCCGATGACAACGGCCGCATGTTGCTCGACAAGATAGGCGCCAAACTGTCTTGGATGCAGGTAGGCCATTGAATAGCGGTCGCTGGCGTTGCGAATCACCGCCACGATCGATCTGCGCGCCGGGACAAATCTCACCTCGACGTGCAGTTGATCGGCGACGGGCTCATCGGGCGATACCGGGCGGGCGCAATCTGAATTCTGTCCAAACTCGTCCAGGCTAATCCACGGAGTGGCATCCCCTCACCTTGCAATTCGCGTGTATAGCGTCCAGTCCTCCCAATAGTACTTCTCGACCTGCGGCCCGGCGCAGGCGGATCCGAGCGCCAGCCCAAGGCACCACCACGTGCATGACCACGCTTTTCGACGCTGGTCAGCGCCTAGCCTAAACACAGTGCCCCAAGCTGAACATCGCATTGACTGCGGCTGGTCGAGAACTGGCCGAGAGCGTCGTCGACGCCGCTGGCGTTGGCTTAGCACCCGTACAAGTCTGACTGCCAGCCGGTTCGGAGGCCGTCGAAGCTCCAACGCCGTGCCACTGGCCATTGGCAGCCTGGGCCGCAAATCCGCGGTCCTCTTTTCCAACGTGGCGCTGTCCGCGAGGTTGGGGTAGCTCATTGGCAGCCGGCGTTGATCGCAAGAGACGCCCTCCAAGCTGGTTTACGGCTTGGCCGTAGGGCTCGACGAGGCCGGCAAGTCAACCGGCTTCGAGGGGTACCGGGGTAGGTCGGGCGGCTTCGGGCTTGCCACTGCTCGCCAGAAGCCCAGGCCGTAGGCGCGGAGCTGTTCACCCTGGTATGCGTCAACGAGCCGGGCTTCGGTCACGCCGAATTCTCGGTCGGTGCTTGGCACCAACTGGAGGCCGGCAACGTCAGTGGCGCGCGCCGAACTGGCGGTCAAGTCGCGCTGAACCCTGTCGGGTCCGTAGGTGACCAGCGCCTCTTCCAGGCGCGTCGTCGCGTAGAGCTTGTCGAGAAGGAAGCCGAGGGCTTTTGTCTTGTTGGTCTCGAGTCGCGGGTATGCGCTTGCTTGGTCGTCGCGAATGGGCCGCGGATCGTCGATGCACAAGAACAACCGTCGCGCGTGGATGAGTTCGTGCCCCAAGACGACGCAGAGCCTCATGGGCGCGAACCCGACAACCTCGGCTAGCCCGTCGGGGCCAACAGCCTCGGGGCGCCGTTCGGCTGACTTCAAGATCTGTGGCTTCGTTTCGCGCTGGAGTCGCGCTTGCGCTGCGGGCAGGGGCATTGCCACCAGGGTTCCGTCGCCAAGCGCGACGTCTAATTGCACTTCGATCTTGCGGTTGCCGTGGGCGAGCGCTTGCGCCGTGTCGCCTTGAAAGCTCGTCTGATTCCCCTGATGTCTTAGCGTCCAGCCGTCAACCTTCAGCATCAGTTCATTTGCAAATTCGGCTACGTCACTTGGGTTTGGGGGCAGCTCAAATGCGCAGGCAGGATGCGCCGGGCGATCCTTAAGCGGAATGCGGTTCATGGCCCGATCCCGCTGCCACTCGCTTCGCCGCTCGGCTTCCTGGTCCCTTGTGAGCTGAGTCTGTTGACCAATGGAGCGCCTAATCTCCTGAGCGGAGCTCATGGAAGTCTCGCGCCAGTCTTGCACGGTCCGCCATAAATCCATGAATTTCTTAAATTCAGTGACGTATGTGGTGTGCAGTACGACCACACCCTTGGGCAGTGTGAGGACGCTTTCGAGCAACTCCATACCTACCGGATTGGCCGCAAGACTCGCTACCGCGAGCAGCGTCCGCCGACGACACTCTTCAAGCGTGATGGCTCGGGCCGAACTGTTGCCGCGCTGCCCAATGTTGTAGAGATCTGAGCCATCCGGCCAGTCCAACTGAAGCTTGCCGCCCAGGCCAAGGTCGAGTGTTGTTGCCGACCCGGCGAGCGCTTGCTGCAACTTGGGCTCAAGGTCGAGTTGTGCCCTAGCGAAGGGAAATGCCGCACCGCAGCAATCGGCAGAGGCAGCCACCCAACGGCCAAACCAAGGGTTTTTCCGGTCCATCAGCTCGGTGACATCCGCTGCCGAGTTGGCTACAGCGACATCAATGAGGTTCGCGTATACCCGAATGTCCTTTGTCTCGTTCCCCACGGCCTTCAGTCCCGCGCTTTGGATGGTTGGACATCGACGCGATCGATGGCGACAGATACCCCCTGCGCGGACGTCAGCTTTCTGTCGTCGCGGCCCACTGGGGCATACGGCACATGCACCTCCACTATGAAACGGCCGGACCACCAATGCTCTGGAACCTTTGGGTTCATGGGTGGCTCAAGCCTCGAGTCGAATGAATCGAGCGCGAACTCGCTCAAGTATTCGGTACGCGGCCGGAGTGGCAGCCCGCGGAAGTAGCCGTCACCTTGGTAAGGGTGAACTGTGGGTGTCGTGGGGCCTAATTGGCCTATCGTGCCGAACACGAGCACTCTCAAGCTATCAACAAGGTACGCCCGCTCCATACCGGGATCCTGGTAGTTCATCGCGAAGCGGTCGCTCAAATTGCGAATCACGGCGACTATTGATTTGCGCTCGGGCACATAGCGAGCTTCAACCTGTAGTTGGTCCACGACCGGGTCGTCAGCCTCAACTGGCATCTGCTGTGCCCGCTCAACGCCAAAATGACCAAGTTCACGCCACGGCGTCGGCTCGCCCAACCGGACAATTCGCGTATACTTGGTCCAATTGTCTCCTCGCATCTTGTCCTTTCCGGCTGAGCAGCCCAAGGCGAAAGCGGCCGCAATCAAACACAAGCGTCGCACCGATATTTGGTGGCCCCAGTGTCCGCTGCACCTAACACTTACTCGCCGCAGCCACCACATGCACACCATCCGCAAGGACATGGACGCCCTTGGTTACCACCACTTTGGGCACAGGAACACTTGGCGTGGTCTGGCCCCCATGGTCCCATTTTTGGTCCTGCACTTGCTTATCTTTCGGGGCCCAGGGTATCTGCTCATCAACCGTTTCAGCGGGGCCGAGACCAGCGATTGCGGCCTTGACCGCTTGCTCGCCGGCAGTCATACCCGCGGTCAGCGACTGCATCACTTTGATCGCAGGGCGGAGCAACGTTCCGAAGTCAGATTTGGCATCGGCGGGCGCCGTCAATGGCACGAAATACTCCCGGCCAATGCCGCGCACCTGCGGCATGTCAAACCACCGAATCCCACGATCTTCACCCGACTTGAGATAGTCAACTGACCCCCAGTTGGCCTGCCCAACCGCGGCATCCAGAAGCTCCGCAACGCCGGCGCGGCCCATGTGCTTTTCAAGCCATTGCATATAGCGTTCCGTATAGGCCGCTGCGTGTGCTTGAAGGTGCCGCAGGACCGCGGTCAGAGCAAGCTCGCCATTGCGCGAGGGCAGCGAGCCAGGTGGCCCGAAGGCGGTCTCCGCGATCATCGAGTAGGCATCCAACCTGCGGGCCAGTTGGGTGGTTTCGCCGAAGTCAACCAAAATAGCCCGCGCGGCCCCTGTGAATTGGCTTGCGATCACTTCCGCGTAGCGACGCAGCAGTTCACTGCGGTTTTCGCGCCAGAACGTCGCGGCTGCCCCGTTGGAACCCGTCTTGCCTGCAAACCAAAGCCAGAACAGATAGCGCCACTGTAGCACCAAGCCCGATGCGCTCGTCTGCATCCACTCCCACATCCCGCTGTCGCCGTTTGTGGCGCCGTCGGATGAGGGGCGACGACTACCGAAAGCGCCGTCTTCCGGCGGCAACGGTGGCGGGCCTAACGCCGCGGCAGGCGCCGTTGATGCTGCAACTAGATCCTTCTGTGAGTTCGTAAATTGGCCTATGTAACCGGCGATGGGGTCCAGCATGGCCGCAGTCTTGACCGCTTGAACAATCTGGAGCGTGTTGTCGACGGCACCCTTGGTTGCGGCTTTGGCGCCACTGCCACCAGGGTTCTTTGCAGGGTCTTCGACCGAAGGGACCGGCGACTGCTTGAAGATTGCATGCGGGTCGTCGAAGAGCCGCGCATAGTGGTCCTTCTTGAAAAGCAATCGAACTTTGTCGAATAGTTGGCGCCGTGGCCACGAAAGATCGAAAACGGCGCTCCCGTCGGCAACATCATCGCCATCAGGAACAAAATCGGGATCGAAGTCGTGAAAGAGTAGTCGCTCCAGCACATCTAGTGCGGCGGTTTCGCTGCTGCGTATGACCGTCGACCCCGCAGCACGACAAGCGTCATCGACATGCGCCCGAATCTGCGCGTCGAACACGGACTCCGTCAAGAACCCCGGGTTCTCAGCGACGAAGCCCGCGTCGAATTGCATGGGCAGCACCCGCACGCGCAGCGCAGGTCGGACTCGGCGAGGCCACGTAGCGACCGTGTAGGACTTGCGCACCTCGTACGCGTACAGGTGCAAAGAATCCGTCTGTGACGGATTGCGCAAAGTGCGCCGCTCTGTAGCGCTGAACACGGTCTCGGTGGACGACCTGACCATGATTTTCGTTTGTTGCGTCAGCTTTTCGGCCGCCTTGACGACTGATTCGTGCACATGCTCCGTTCGGTGCTCGGTCGTATTGGTCACCTGGCTCTGAACTTCTGTTGTCGCACTGAACTTTCCTTGAACATTAATCTGAACCGCCTTGATGGGAATCGTTGCACCAACAGACAAGTCCATCGCGTTCGTAGCGCGCCAGCCGTTGACCTTGGAAGCGATGGCCGAAACCGTCGCCGCTTCGCGTTGGGTCGTGGACAGTTCCTTGGTCAGCTCAAATTGTGTAACATCCTCCCGGCTTTGCTCCACGATTGACCGCTGCATGCGAGAGGTCTCGAGCTCGCGCTGCTCATTGGGCGCCAGCGAAATTTCGGCCACGAAGTCGCCCAGTGTCAACTGGTCGAGGCGCCATTGCTGTGCGTGTTCGACCAACAGGCACGTCTCAACTTCGCATTTGACCGCGCACCCGCCAACCGTGGCGTCGACGCCCTGGCATGAGATCAAGCCAGGCAACGGCACGTGCGAGATCATCGTCACCTGCTGCACCGCCGCATCGGGCTTGCCGAACGGCTGGCACAGGTTTACGTGCGCCGGGATGCCTTGCGGGCAGGTTGGGCCGATTTCGTCGGCGTCGGTCTTGCCTTGGGCGTTCATCGGGAAATTCCTCCGCTACGGCACCATCGAAACAGCAACGGCCAAGGTCGCGGAAGTGCCGGCACCGTAGGTCAGCGTCACGCGAAACCGGTCCTCGATGGCCTGACTTGCCCGCAGGTTGGCGACCGGCGTGATCTCTGGCAGCACCGTCAAAACGACGCTTCCTGCCGCAGCAATCATGGCGCCAGCCAACACCTGCTGCCAGACGCCAAGCGCGGGCACGTAGGCCTCAATGGCCGGCGTGATCGTGGCGCCACCAACCAGCGCGTAGACGTCAACCGCCACCTGAATGCCGCGATACGCGCCTATTTGCAGCGGATTGCCCAGTTCGTCGGTGTCCGCAACATCGCTGGCCATAATCTCTTCCCGCGGAAATGCAATCGTGTTCTTCATCCCGTGCCTCCTGTCGCCCTGTTTGTGCTACCGCGGCCGAATCGCAACATTGAGCCCCGCCGAGCCACCCGGCCCGGCAGTTTGGTTGCCTACCGACGCGAGCAGGTTCAGCAATGCGTGCGGGCGCATGCCCGAGCGCATCTTCTGCGGATCTGGCAGTGGCATTGCCGAGCGCACGACGTCCACCACCGTCCAGGTTTCGGCCCCAACCGTAGTTGGGCGCGTGGTCGAGCGGCGCAGGGTGCCGTCCGGCATCTGCCTTGAGGTCACGGTCTGGCCGTCTTGCAGGCTCATCAACCGCTCGGCCGGGTCTTCCACAACCGGGCTTTCTGCTGCCACCGCGCGACTGAACGCCTGGACCGCACGACCGACATCCCATACATAGGGCGGCATGGTGGTGGCCAAGGTAGCAGTGTTGCCCACAGCGACTGCCCGTCCGGCGACGAACTGGCCACCAGCGCCACCGGCTTCGAGCGCCATCTGCTCTGGGGCGATCTCCGCGCTTGCAGAGCCGGCCGGCCCCACTTGCAGGACCGCCCAGAACGGCCAAGCGCCGCCGTGCAGTCGCAGGCAAAGCTGGCCATTGGCCGGGTTGGCGAACAGAAGCGCCGTTGCACCTTCGAAGTTGGCGATGTCGTCTGTCGCGAGTTGTACAAAGCGCGACGCCACCTGGCTGACGACCTGTGCGGCCTCCCAGGCCCATGCCGCCGCCCAGTCCGGTTGCGGCGGCGGTTGCAATCCCTGCTGCGTTTGCCGGCGCCACGACCATACCGGCACGTTCGCGGCGGTCTGGTTGTCGTCCAACTCGCGCAGTGCGTACTCATTCCACCGCATGACCTCGGCCATCCGCACGGACTTGTCCCCGGCACCGATGTAGGCGCCGACTGCCCAAGGTTCCGGATCGAGGTCGGCAAGCAAGGCGCCGTTGCCGGCCGTGACGAGGTCGCTTGCAGCGTCGGCGAGAAAGGGCCAGTGCAGGCCACCGGCAGGATCTGCGGCCGCCTCACGCCACTGCAACTCGAAAATGGCTGCCGCGGTACGGATGGGGTCGTTTGAGCCGAAGCACAACTGGTCCAGTGGAAAGCTCAACGCCAACGCCGCCGGCAGCCGGTCGCGCGGGGTTGGCATACGGCCAAGACCGTTGGCATATGCCGCTTGTAGGCGGCAAAGGGCGTCGTCGCAAGCCCGTTCGAGATTGGCGACGGTCAGCGTCCCTGCGGCTGCCGCGCCCCAGTCACCGACGGCCAGCGTGGTGCCGCCAATTTCGCGCGGATTCGAACGCTTGGGCGCCACCGCAAGGACATGGCGAATCCCAGTGCCGTTGTCGCGAAGCGACGTTTGCACCGCGGCGACCCACGGCGTGGCCACTCCAGCACCTGAACCAGTTGTGCTCGCCCGCGCCCAAACGACGGTGACCCACCAGGAAAACGACTGCAAGGCTCCGCCAATTACCGTCTGCACCTGCATCCGGTAGGTGCCCGGCGACGTCCAAGTGTGCGTGGTCGAAGGCGTGGCGGGCGCGTACACGCCCGAGGTGATGTCGCCGTCGTCCCAATCGACGGTGTAATCGAAGGTGGTGACGTTGCTAAGCTTGTTTGCGCAGTCGATCAGGTTGAGGGTGAATGGCGACAGCGCCTCGGCCACGAGTTTCTCGCCGACTGCGAGTTCAACAGCGGTAACAGGATACATGCGCAGAACCTCCGCCGCCCGGCCCCAACAGGGCGACATGTGTAACCCTGAGCAAGAACCATGCCAGCGGATGGCCGATATGTAACCAACTGAACTTGTTGTGCTTACCAGTTTTGTGCTGCGCGACCGTCACCGTGACCGCCCTTCGCCGGCCACGTGACCCGGCCCGGGGCTACATGTGACCATGCCGCTGCGCGCTTGCTCACCCCGCGCGCCTGCGCAGCCAGCGCAGAAGCGACGTCCGCTCCACGCCCAGTTCCGCAGCTGCACGCGTGTGGTTGCCGGCATGGCGGTCGAGCGCGGCAGCCACTGCGCAGGCATCCAGCCGCATCGCCCGCGGCGGACGCGCCAGGTCAGCCGGCGAGGTCGGCGCGGAACCGGGGTGCGGATCGGCCACGGCAACCGGTCCGACCGGCGTCGCCGCCTGTGCCGCCGCCATCATCCCGAACACCAGTTCGCTTGCCTGCACCGGACTTCGATCGCCGGGCTCGCGCCGGCGAACCACCCGCGCCAAGGTCTTGTCCAACTCGCGCAGGTTGCCCGGCCAATGGTACGCCCGCATCCGCAAGTATGCGTCTTCGCGGAGTATGAGTGGGGGGGGCATTGTTGCCTTGGTTTTGCATGGTTGCGACCAGCGCGAGCAACTCATCGCGTCGCTGCCGCAGCGGTGGCAGGGTCAAGAACTCGTCGGCAATGCGTTCGAGCAGATCACCGCGAAATCGGCCCGCGTGGACTGCTGCCGGCAGAGCGACGTTGGTGGCGCAGACGATGCGTACGTCGACCGCCAGTTCGTTCCGGCGACCCAGCGGAGCGACGACGCCGGCTTCCAGCGCCCGCAGTAGTTGCGGTTGGACAGCAAGCGGCAGTTCGCCAATTTCGTCCAAGAACAGCGTGCCGCCGTGCGCCGCGACAAAGCTGCCTTCCTGGTCGGCATCGGCCCCGGTGAACGCGCCGCGGCAGTGGCCGAAAAGCGTGCTGGCCGCCAGAGTTGGGGTCAGCGACGCGCAGTTGACCACGACGAAGCGTTGCCCGCGGCGGCTGCTTTGCGCGTGGACGGCCAACGCGGCAAGGCCCTTGCCGGTGCCGGTTTCGCCGCACAGCAGCAGCGGCGCGTCGTGGGTGGCGGCGCTTGCGATGGCGGGCGCGGCCTTGCCTAGCAGTGTCTGAGCGGCGGTCAGATTCAGCGGCCGGTGCGCGGGTGTTTCGGTGCGTTTCGCCATGCTCTCCCCGGTTGCGACCGTGAAGGACACGACCGCCTTGGTGCGCCCGAAACCGGTTATCCGTTTGCGGGCGCGCGTGCTGGGGAAGAGCACGGGGCGAGCGTAGCGGTGGCGGGCGCGCCGGTCAATGTGGCGTGGCATCGGGGCGTGCTCGGATCTGGTGGCCCGCTCAGGAGGCATTCGTCCGCGCTGGAATCAGCACCGGTAACTATGCAAAAAGTAAGAAAGCGACGGCATCTTCCAGGTCAGTCAAACAACCATGGCGTCGGAATCCCCTCGGCACCCACAGTTGAAGTTCGCGTTCCGTAGCAGAACCATGGCGGTCTCACGGCGCAGACGCGAGCCTGCGCAGCACTTCGGCAACTTGGGCCTTGTGCAGGCGCCCTTGTGCAACCGCCATGGTCATGTCGTACAGCGCATCCGTGCCGCATTGGATTGGCGCGCCGTCCAGGTCGAGAAACGTCAGGGCCGCCAGCAGGCCAGTGCGCTTGTTACCATCGACGAACGCATGGTTGCGCACAAGGTGGTACAGATAGGCTGCTGCCATCTCGAACAGGTCGTGGTGGAGAAACGCGCCGTCGAAGGTAGCTTGCGGCTGCGCGACCGCCGATTCCAGCAGTTTGTGGTCACGCAGACCCGCTGCACCGCCGAAGCGCTGCAACTGCTGGGCGTGCAACGCCAGCACTTCGTCCACGCTGATAAATTCAGTTGTCACTTCGCGAGCTTCTCGAAAGCGCCCGCGTGGGCATCCATCGCGCGGCCCGCGGCGGCACGGACGCGCTCGGCGCGACTGTTGCGTTGCGGCCGGATGATCAGCGCTTCGCCATCCGTCTTGATTTCCAGCGCCGTGTCGCGGGTGATGTTGAGCAATTCCAGGATCGGCCGGTCGATGATGAGGCCGAGGCTGTTGCCGATGGGGGTCAGGTTCTTGATCATGGGACGCTCGGAACGAACACCGTTCTCACAGCATTATAACTAAGCAGCACCGGGTCATCAACGGTAGGTGGGCGGCGGCTAGTGCCGGCCAACCCTTGCACGGAAAGGGCCTCAAAACTGGCAGGCTGAAAACTACCTGTGCTGCTTCGAAGACGAGGGCACCCGCCCCACATCCACCGCTCGCACCCCACGCTGCACCACGTTCCCAAGCCACAACTCACGCAAGAAGTGGTCCACGGGCCAAATTCGCGTGCCATCGTCAAGCTTGCTCGCGAACGGCTGCCGGCACACCACTAGCCGCTGCATCGTCGGAAACTCTTCGGCGAGCGCCCGCAGGCCGCGCAAATCGCGGGCATTGACGTGGTCGGCGGCCTTGACCTCGACACCCCACAGCGGCACGCCCCGGCGTTGCAGCACGAAATCGACCTCCAGCCCCGACAGCGAGCGCCAGAATTCGAGCTGGACGTCGCCATCTAAGTAGTCGATGGCGGTGCGCAGTTCGCGCCACACGAAGTGCTCCAACGCCGTGCCGTATTCGGTCGTGTGCGGCTGCAGGTCAAGGCGGCCGAGGGCCGCATGGGCCACGCCAGCGTCAAAGAAATGGAACTTCTTCGTTGCGGTCGCTTTGCGCTGGCGAAATTCAGGGGAGCTACTGCCGGATTTCGCCAAATTCGGCATCGCTGATGCCGAATTTCAGATTTTTCGGCAATCCACAAATATGTCTAGTTGTTATGAAGGCCGTACTCGGAACCTTGAGCGTCGCAGGTCGCCTCTAAAGCGACGGATTGCGCGAACGCCCGGGCTCGACCGGACCAAGCGCAGCGCGCGAACGCCGCTAGCCTTGCCCCGCGGACCACAATCACCTAAACTGCCTAAATCGCGCGATTCGCGCGGAGGCCTCCACTGTGCAAACCGTCACCGCGAACGAAGCCAAGGCCCGCTTCGGCGAGTTCATCGACAAGGCCCAGCGCGAACCTGTGCGGGTCACGCGCCACGACCGTGTGGTGTGCGTGATGGTGAGCGCCCAAGACTACGAAGCCATGCGCCAGTTCTACGCCAATCGGCTCGCTGCCACCTTGGCAGCCACCGCGCAAAGCGCTGCCGCGGCCGGACTGACCGAAGCAGGTCTCGCGGCACTGCTCGCCGATGACTGACCGCCAACCCTCTGCCCAAGGGCGGGTCGTCATCGACACCAATGTCTGGATTTCGGCCGCCTTGGCGCCAGGTGGCCCGCCGGCACTGGTCGTGCGGCGCGTGCTTGCTGACGGACAGCCCGTGATGTGCGCCGAGACCTTCAGCGAGCTGTCGTCTCGGCTCTGGCGGCCCAAGTTCGACCGCTACTTGTCCTTGGAGGCACGCCAGGCGATCTTGCACGACCTGGCCGCCGTCGCGCATTGGGTGGAGTTGACCCGCGAGGTGAGGGCCACGCGATACAGCCGCGATCCCGACGACGACAAATTCGTCCAGGCTGCTCTGGTCTCGCAGGCCAGTTGGCTGGTCAGTGGCGATCCGGACTTGCTGGTCCTGGGCGCGGTCGGCCCGTTGCGCACCGCGACCCCCGCCGAGGCGCTGGCCGACCCGCGGTTCCTGCGGCCAGCGTCTACCTGACAGCCAAATGTCACAACCAGGTCCAGGCGCACGTCCAGCTTGCGGCCGCTCTGTGCCATCGCCCTGCCCTTCCCGTGGAATAGGCAGCGTCGGGCAACGGCTTGGCGGCCTGAAAACATACAGTGGCGCGATTTGTCGCGATTTGCTGGTTGCGCGCCACTTGGATTGGCGCGATACTGACTTTGCGCGCCACAATTCTGGCGCGATACGATTCACCCCGCGATGCGCGACACCCCTTCAGACCCAATTGTCTCGAAACTACTATACGTACTGGGGCAACACCCTTCCGGGCTGGCACTGCCACGCCTACTGGCCGAGGTCGGTCCGCAGGTAGCCAAGCGAACCTTGCAGCGACACTTGGCTGCATTGGTGGATGCGGGCAAAGCCACCAAGCATGGCATGGGACGCGCGACCACCTACGCGCTAGCCCCCGAGGCGCCAGCCAACCAAACAACCGCCCGGACCGCCGATCGCCCTGATTATGCGGCGGTCTTGCCGCTGTCGCCCCAGGCCCTGACCATCGCCGCGGCGGTCCGCCGGCCGCTGGCCTTGCGTGAGCCAACAAGCTACCGCATCGAGTTGCTGGAGGCCTACCGCCCGGGCCACACGTGGTATCTGCCCGAGTCGATTCGGCATTCTCTGGCGCTCTTGGGCCGCGGCGCCCACGCAGCCGACGTGGCGGGCACGTTTGCCAAAGAAATCCTGAACCGACTGTTCATCGACCTGTCGTGGGCCTCGAGCAAGCTGGAGGGCAACACCTACACGCGCCTGGACACCGAGCGCCTGATTGCCTACGGCGAAACGGCCGATGGCCACGATGCCATCGAAGCCCAGATGATCCTGAACCACAAAGCGGCGATCGAGTATCTGGTCGACCACAGTGCCACTTTGGACCTGGGCGCCACTACGCTACTGAATCTGCACGCCCTGCTGTCGGATGGCCTTTTGGCGGACCCGGCGGCTTCAGGGCGGCTGCGCCGGCGGGCGGTCGGCATCGGTGGCAGTGTGTACTTGCCGATGGCGCTGCCGCAGCGACTGGAGCAGGTCTTCGGCTTACTGTGCAGCACCGCAAATGCGATTGCCGATCCCTTCGAGCAGGCGCTGTTCGCAATGGTGCACATCCCGTACCTGCAGCCCTTCGAAGACGTGAACAAGCGAGTGTCGCGCCTTGCCGCCAACGTGCCGCTGGTTCGGCACAACCTGGTGCCACTGGCGTTCTTGGACCTGCCCGAACAGGCGTATACCGACGCGATTTTGGGTATCTACGAGCTGGGCCGTGTAGACCTGATGCGCGACGTCTTCGTGTGGGCCTACGAGCGCAGCTGTCAGCACTACGCTGCAGTCGAGCGTCAGTTGGTGCCACCCGAGCCGGTGCGTCTGAAGTACCGCCGACAACTCGGCGAGGTGATCCGCGCGGTAGTCGCGAGCGGTCAGCCGACGAATGAGACGCAAGTGCGAGGGATGGTGGTAAGTTCGGTGGCGTCTGCCGACTTGGATCGCTTCGTTCAAGTGGCCATGACCGAGCTCGCTGCCCTGCACGACGGCAATGCGGTGCGATTTGGGCTGAGCGGATTGGCGGTTGCCGGTTGGCGGCGAACGGCGGACGGCGGGAAGTGACCGTGATTCGCCCGCCGTTGTTGGCGCTGGCGGCAAGCCGTAGGGGGTTGCAAGTCCTCGAGCGTTGTGTCGCAGCTGGCGGGGCAGGCGCAGCGCCGGCTCAGCTACCCTCTTCCCAACGCCCAACCGCGAGCCGGCAGCCGCGTCATTGCCCAATCTGCCCTAGAAGTTTCCGCCGCGTGAAGTCCTGTGTAGTACCTCGACCGCCGCAACCGCCGGGCGTACAATGCCGCTCGCGGCACCGCACCCCTGGGCGCCGCTTGTCGGCGAGCATAGCCGCTGTCTGATTGAGGTTTTCATGGATATGATGGTGATTCGTCGGGCGGGCGCACGCAGCGCCGCGTCGTTGGTGTCGTTGCTTGCGGCTGGCCTGCTGGCTGCCTCGCTTGCCGCATGCGGCGAGGATGTGACCGTGGTCGCCGCCACTACCGGCGGAACCAGCGCCGATGCGACGACGGCCGACGGCAGCGTCACCAAAGATGGCGCGGCTGGCGGCACCGATGCCGGCGGCAGCGACGCCGGCAACCCACAGACCGACGGCGGGCCCGTGGATGTCAACGCTGTCGACGCCACCATCGATCCCGACGCGCCGGTACCCGAAGATGTGATTGCGCCGCCCGAAGACCAGGTCGTCACCGCCGAAGTCATCCCCGGCGCCACCTGCCAGATTGACGAAGAGTGCGGCGGCAAGGTCGTCGTCGGTGTGTGCCAGGTCGCCAAATGCGTGGCCGGCAAATGCGAAACGGCGGCCGCACCCGACGGCAGCGCTTGCACGATGAACGACGCCTGTATCACCAAGTCGGGGTGCTCGGCTGGCGCGTGTGCGGCCGTGGCCGTCAAGGTGTGCGACGACGGCGACCCGTGCACCAAAGACGCTTGCGATCCAGCCAGTGGCGCCTGTTCGGCGGCGGCCATCGCCGGTTGCGTGCCGCCCTGCAAAGGCAACGCCGACTGCGACGACAAGAACACCTGCACGGCCGACACCTGCGACGCCGTAGCTGGCAAGTGCAGCTCGACGGCCATCCCCGGCTGCCAGGGCTGCACCAAGGACACCGAGTGCGACGACAAGAACGGCTGCACCGCCGACAAGTGCGACGGCGGCAAGTGCACCTTTGGCAACCTGGCCGGCGCCAGCTGCGACGACGGCAACCCCTGCACCCAGGGCGACCAGTGCAGCGCCGACAAGTGCCAGGGCCTGCCCGCCAACTGTGACGACAAGAACCCGTGCACCAAGGACGCCTGCGACCCTGCGACCGGCAAGTGCGGCGCGGCGCCTGCCGACGGCGGCTGCGACGACGGCAACCTGTGCACGATTAGCGACGTGTGCGTCGGCGGCAAGTGCCTGCCCGGCGCCAATGCGGTGTGCGAAGACGGCAACGCCTGCACCACCGATTCGTGCGACCCCGCCACGGGCAAGTGCAAGACCGTAGCGGCCCCAGAGGGCTCGACGTGCAACGACAACGTGGCGTGTAGCGCGGGCGACGCCTGCAAGGGCGGCAGCTGCGTGGGCCTGTTGGTCAACTGCGACGACAGCAACATCTGCACCACCGACAGCTGCAACCCGGCGACCGGTACCTGCATCAACCAGCAAATCCAGGGTTGCACCGGCAACTGCTTTGGTGGCGGCGGCGGCCCCGGCGGCGGCGGCAACCAGTGCAACGACAACAACCCGTGCACCACCGACGCCTGCGTACAAGGCAAGTGCCAGAACACCCCTGGCGACGGCGCACCGTGCAACGACGGCAGCCTGTGCACCACTGGCGACGGCTGCATCGGCACCAAGTGCGTCGGCACCACGGTCGTCTGCGACGACAAGAACCCGTGCACCAAAGACGGCTGCGACGCCAGCGCGGGCGGCAAGTGCTTTGCGGTCGCCGGCCCCGACAACGCGCCGTGCGACGACGCCAACCCCTGCACCACGCTCGATGCCTGCCAGAAAGGCGCTTGCACAGGTGCCGGCGGCCCCAGCTGCGACGACGGCAACCCCTGCACCGCCGACGGCTGCGACAAGGCCAGCGGCAAGTGCCTGTCGACGCCAATTGCCAACTGCGGCTCGGGCTGCACCAGCGACGCCGCCTGCGACGACAAGAATGCGTGCACCAAAGAGCAGTGCCTCGCCGGCAAGTGCGTCTCGACACCCAACGATGGTCTCGCGTGCAGCGACGGCAACGCTTGTACGGTCGGTGACGCGTGCAAGGCCGCGCTTTGCCAGGCCGGCAAGGCGACCGTATGTGACGACGGCAATGTGTGCACGGCCGACGCCTGCGACCCCGCCAGTGGCAAGTGCACCACGCCCGCCGCCAAAGACGGCACGGTCTGCAACGACAACCAGCTGTGTACGCTCAACGACGCCTGCGCGGCCGGCAAGTGCGCGGGTGCTGCGGTCGCTTGCAACGACAACAACGCCTGTTCGCTCGACGTCTGCAACCCGCAGACCGGCACCTGCGTATTCGCGCCGATCCAGAACTGCAACACCAACTGCGGCGGCGGCGGTGGCGGCCCTGGCGGCGGCAACAACAACTGCAACGACGGCAACCCGTGCACCATCGACGCCTGCACCCAGGGCAAGTGCACCCATGCAGCGCAAAACGGCACCGCCTGCGCCGACAACAACCCGTGCACCACCCAAGAGACGTGCACGAGCGGCGTCTGCATCGGCAAGCCCGTCAGCTGCGACGACAAGAACCCGTGCACCAACGACGTGTGCGTGCCCGCGAGTGGCACCTGCGCGACCTTGCCCGCGGCCGGCAACCTGCCATGCAACGACGGCAACTCGTGCACCACGGTCGACCAGTGCGTGGGCGGCCAGTGCGTCGGCTCGGGCAGCGCGGTCTGCGACGACAAAGACGCCTGCACCGTCGACGCCTGCGACGCCAAGACCGGCAAGTGCCTGTACGAGCCGATCATCGGCTGCGGCGGCAAGTGCAAGGTGGTGACCGACTGCGACGACAAGAACCCCTGCACGGTCGACTTGTGCAACAACGGCCAGTGCGCCTCGGGTCTGGCCGACGGCAACGCGTGCAGCGACGGCAATGCGTGTACCAGCGGCGACCTGTGCAAGTCGGGCTTCTGCCAGCCGGGCAAGGCCGTGGTCTGCGACGACAAGAACACCTGCACCACCGACGCCTGCAACGCCAGCAACGGCCTGTGCACCTACAGCCAGATCGCCAACGGCAGCGCCTGCAGCGATGGCCTGTCGTGCACCGACGGCGACACCTGCGCCGGCGGCAAGTGCACGGCCAACGCCAAGAACTGCGACGACAACAACGTGTGCACGGTCGACAGCTGCAACGCCGCGACCGGCGCGTGCGTCAACCAGCAAGTCAACAACTGCGGCAACCAGTGCACCAACAACGGTCAGTGCAACGACCAGAACCCGTGCACCACCAACCAGTGCGTGTTCGGCAAGTGCGCGTTCTCGGCCAACACCGGCGGCCAGTGCGCCACCGGCAGCCCGTGCACGGTGCAAGACACCTGCCAAAATGGTGTGTGCGTGGGCGTTCAGAAGGCGTGCGACGACGGCAACCCCTGCACGCTCAACGTCTGCCTGGTCAATACGCCCAACGGCGCCTGCGCCAACCCACCCGGCATCAACGGCGGCACCTGCGACGACAAGAACCCGTGCACCGCCAGCGACGCCTGCGTGGGCGGCGGCTGCGCTGGCACGCCGTTGCCGTGCAATGACGGCGACCCCTGCACCTCGGACAGCTGCGACGCCGCCACCGGCAAGTGCAAGCAAACGGCCATCGCCGGCTGCGGCAAGCAGTGCACGACGGCCGGCGACTGCAACGACGGCAACGCCTGCACCAACGACGCCTGCACCGCCGGCAAGTGCGTGCTGACCCAACTGACGGGTGCCTCGTGCGACGACGGCGACGGCTGCACCACCACCGACAAGTGCGCGGCGGGCGCGTGCGTGCCGGGCGCCAAGGTCGGCTGCAACGACAACAACGCCTGCACCACCGACCAGTGCGACCCCAAGACCGGCAAGTGCGTCAATCCACCGGTCGCGGCCGGCACCACCTGCAGCGACAACAACGCGTGCACCAGTGAGGACGGCTGCAAGGACGGCAAGTGCACCGGCAAGGCCGCCGTGTGCAACGACAACAACCCATGCACCAACGACACCTGCAACCCGCAGGGCGGCGGATTCCCGGGTGGCGGCGGCGGCAACTGCCAGTTCCAGAACATCCCCGGCTGCGCCAATTGCCTGAGCGACCTGACCTGCAACGACAACAGCGCCTGTACGCTCGACAAGTGCACGGGCGGCAAGTGCGTGTTCACCGCCCAGGCCGACGGCACCGCCTGCAGCGACAACACCCCGTGCACCACCGGCGACAAATGCGCGACCGGCAAGTGCGCAGGCACGGCGACCGTGTGCAACGACAGCAACCCGTGCACGAACGACCAATGCCAGCCCATCACCGGCCTATGCACCTACAATGCCATCAACGGCTGCGGCCCCGGCTGCAAGCTCGCGGCCGACTGCGACGACAAGAACCCGTGCACGTTCGAGGTGTGCAACGCGTTCAACGGCACCTGCATCTACCAGAACCTGCCCAACTGCAACCCGACGCCCAAGTGCACCGCCAACGCCGACTGCAACGACAACAACGTGTGCACCAGCGACATTTGCAACCCCAGCAACAGCACGTGCCTGAACGCGCCGATCGCCGGCTGCAACCCCAACCAGCAGTGCAAAGCCGACACCGAGTGCGACGACAAGAACAAGTGCACGGTCGATGTGTGCAACACCTTCAACTCGACCTGCGTGCACGTGACGTTGGCCGGGTGCACGCCGTAGGCCGGGTGCTGACTCCGCATGTCGCGACGTACCGACACCTGTAGCAAGCGCACGCCTGAGATTTTGGAGGACGTGCTGAGCGGCCACCAGGAGGCCGTGCGCAATGGCCCCGACCACGCGCGGCGGTATCTCGAAAGTGCGCTTGGGCACAACAAAAGCATGCCCAACGCGGTCAAGTTCTTTGTGTATGACCTGTTGGCTGGGGCGTGTGCGGAGCTGGACCTGGACGAGCGGCGCGACGAGGCGCTGGAGCTGGCGTGGCAGTACACCGAAGCGGCGGGTGAGGATACCGAGCGGGCGTTTCGGGAGTACCTGCCGTCGGCGAAGCTGTTTGACGTCGGGGTGCGGGCGGCGTTGGAGCTGGGGGACGTGGAGCTTGCTGTGCAGTGGTGCGAGCGGGCGGTAGGCTTGGGCCTGGGCGCGGGGTTTGAGCGCAAGGCCGAGGGGTTGCGGAGGCGGTTGTAGGCGGCTGCGGCTGGCCGTCGCGTCCGCGTCAGAGACCTCCGTCACCTCGGGCATCCGCTACAATGGCAGCGGTTTGCCGGCACGCGGCTGGCTAGCTACTATGTGAAAGCTCGCGCCAAGCGCGGCCGGAGTCGTCATGCACGTCTCAGTGGAAGCGGTCATCGAACCAGGTGGGCATGTGCGGCTTGCAGAGCCGATCGAACTGCGCCGACCGGTGCGCGCTTTGGTGACGATCCTGGACGACGACGAAACCCCATTGCTGATGGCCGTCGCCGAGACTGCGCTTTCAGAATGGAATCGGCCGGAGGAGGACGAGGCGTGGGCGCATTTGCAGCCGGGTCGGCAGTTCGGATCGCCTTTCCCTTCACCGATTTGACGCAATCGAAGGTCCGCCCGGCGGTTGTTCTTGCGGCGGCGGGTCGGCAAGATTGGGTCTTGGTGATGGTGACGAGCAACCCATTTGCGGATGAACGCGCAGTGGTGCTGGACGCGGCGGCCTTCGCAACCGGGTCGTTGTCCAGGGTTAGCTTCGTGCGGCCAGCACGGCTTTTCACCGCACATGAAGCGGTGATGTTATCGACAGTGGCCCAGTTGACTCCAAAATCCTTGGCCAGGGTAGTCGAAGCGGTTGTGGCGGTGGTTCGGGGCGGTTGACCAGGCCCGACTGCCGTCGTCGGGAAAATTGCCGCCAGTGCGGTCGCCCACCTTGGGGCTGTCATGGATGCCAAGCTTGCCCTTGAATGCGTGTTTTTGCTTGACGACGATAGCGGCTAGCGGGTCGGGTTCAACGGCGGCAGCGGACAGCGAATTGATGTCGTTGGGGTTTCGACAGTTTGCGTCAGGCGTGGAACAGTCCCGGCGATCCGAGCCAAGCCGGGGAATGGCCTGCGAGACGGCACTTGCGAAGGCGGAAGTCGAGCTCAGGGTTGCAAGCGACCTGCTGGACGTGCGGCGACCAGGTGGCCAGCAGAAGCTAGCCTCGCTGCGCTGTGGTAATGTAACAGCCCAGCGAACCGCACTCGCGGGCAGCAGTTGCCTGGCGGCGGCAGCGCCGGCGCTGCCGCAGGGCCAAACTGGTTCGAATGGGTGGCGGGAATCCGCTTGCAGTCGGCGGCCATCAGGCCGCCACCGCATCGG
>SXGT01901470.1_pt1 | contig 56587 bp, 44 predicted proteins | sample 3176221 | NCBI WGS metagenome assembly SXGT01 (sample SAMN11356862, study PRJNA531348) | freshwater metagenome | isolation source: freshwater sample F1-120 | place: China: Fuxian Lake, Yuxi | collected 2017-12-25 | reverse complement strand
GGCGAGGAAGTCACGGACGACGTGATCGAAAGCAGCCAATCCATCGTGTTCGACGAAGCGGAAAACCGTCTGCACGCGCAGAAAGCAGTGATGCTGAAGTTGATGCAGTAAGCTCAAAGCATTCTAGACGGCGAATAGGAAACTTCTACATCGAGGGAGATGTCATGGCAGGGGAAGTGAAGAAAATAGTGCTGGCATATTCGGGCGGACTCGACACGTCCATTATCCTGAAATGGTTGCAAGACGTATACAAAGCTGAAGTGGTTGCGTTCATCGCGGATCTCGGCCAGGGCGAAGAGACCGAGCCCGCGCGCAAGAAAGCCATCGCAACCGGCGCGAGCGCCGTCTATGTCGAGGATCTAAAGGAAGAGTTCGTCCGCGATTTCGTATTCCCGGCCATGCGCGCAAATGCGATTTACGAAGGCAGCTATCTCCTCGGCACCATCATCGCCCGGCCGCTGATCGCCAAGGCCCAGATCGATGTTCTGCGCAAGGAAAAAGCAGACGCCGTCTCCCACGGCGCCACAGGCAAAGGCAATGACCAGGTTCGTTTCGAACTGACCTATTTCGCGCTCGAGCCGAATGTGAAGATTATCGCGCCGTGGCGTGAGTGGGACCTGAACAGCCGCACGGCCATGATGGAGTACGCGCAGAAGCATAAAATCGAAGTGCCGACGACGGTGAAGAAGCCGTATTCGATGGACCGCAATCTGCTCCATCTTTCCTTCGAAGGCGGCATTCTCGAAGACCCCTGGTCTGAACCGCCCGACGACATGTTCATCCTCACACAAGATCCGCGCAAGGCGCCCGACGAACCCGAGTACGTCGAAATCGCCTTCGAACAAGGCACACCAGTGTCCGTGAATAGCAAACGTCTCTCCCCTGCTGCGCTGCTCGCAACGCTGAACCAAATTGGCGGACGGCATGGCGTTGGCCGCGTGGACCTCGTCGAGAACCGCTTCGTCGGCATGAAATCGCGCGGCGTATACGAGACCCCGGGTGGCACCGTCCTCTATGCGGCACACCGCGGCGTCGAATCGATCACGATGGACCGTGAAGTCATGCTACAGCGCGATCAACTCTCGCCGAAAGTCGCGCAACTCATCTACAACGGATTCTGGTATTCCCCGGAAATGCGCGCGCTGATGTCGTATGTCGACGCGTCGCAGGAAGACGTGACGGGAACGGCGCGCGTGAAGCTATACAAGGGCACGTGCACGCTCGTCGGCCGACGCGCGGAGAAATCGCTTTACGATCCGAAAATCACTACCTTCGAAGACGACAAAGGCGCCTACCGCCAGGCGGACGCCGGCTCGTTCATTCGCTTGAATGCGCTGCGCCTGCGGGTGCGAAAGAACGCAGGACTGGACAAGTAAACCAAACTCGCGGACAGGATGTCCGCGCCACGGTGAGATGGAATGAGTAAAAAATTGTGGGGCGGTCGTTTCGAGTCAGAAACCGATGCGCTGGTCGAGCGGCTGGGCGAGTCGGTCTCATTCGACTCCCGGCTCGCGCCGTGGGACATCCGCGGCAGCATCGCGCATGCGCGCATGCTCGGCGATTGCGGAATCATCGCCAAGAACGACGCCAAAAAAATCATCGCGGGACTGACCGCGATCGGCAAGGACATCGAATCAGGCGAGTTCCTCTGGGACCTCGCGCTCGAAGACGTCCACATGAACATCGAATCCGCACTGACGAAGCGGATCGGCGAAGCCGGCAAGCGCCTGCACACCGCCCGCAGCCGGAACGACCAAATCTCGACCGACGTGCGACTGTGGGCGCGGGACCAGGTCGATACAGTCATCGAACTGCTGCGCGCGCTTCAACGGGCCCTACTCTCTTTCGCGGAGGCGCATATCGATGTTCTCCTGCCCGGTCTCACGCACATGCAGCATGCGCAGCCTGTACTCCTCGCGCATCACGTGCACGCCTATATCGAGATGTTCGCGCGCGACGAGCAGCGTTTCTCCGAACTTCGTAAACGGGTCAATGTCTTGCCGCTCGGCTCAGCCGCGCTCGCAGGCACGCCGCATCCGATCGATCGGCAGCAAGTGGCCAAGGAACTTGGTTTCGATCGGGTTTCCGAAAACAGCATGGATGCCGTCTCGGATCGCGACTACCTGATCGAGTTCTGTGCCGATTCCGCGCTGGTGATGATGCATCTGTCACGCCTCAGTGAGGAATTGGTCCTGTGGTCTACGCCGGAATTCGGTTTCATCGAGATCGGCGACGCGTTCACCACCGGCTCCAGCATCATGCCGCAGAAAAAAAATCCGGACGGGGCTGAACTCGTCCGCGGCAAGACCGGCCGCGTCTACGGCGATCTCACCGCCCTCCTCACACTGATGAAGGGCTTGCCGATGACCTATAACCGCGACATGCAGGAAGATAAAGAGCCCGCCTTCGACGCCGCCGACACAGTACAGCTCTGCCTCGGCGTCACGGCGAAAATGATCCCATCGATCAAAGTGAAGCGTGCAGTCATGCTCGCGGCGACGCGCGAAGGGTTTCTGGAGGCCACCGACCTCGCCGACTATCTCGCAGCGAAAGGTCTACCCTTCCGCGAAGCCCACGAGATCGTCGGAAAACTGGTGCTCCTCTGCACGAAGTCCGGCCGGCGCCTGCCGGAACTTGCTCTCGATGAACTAAAGGCCGCCTCTTCCCTTTTCACGGCCGATGTCACCAAACTCTTCGATCCCATGACCCTCGTCAAGCGGCGCGACGTCCCCGGCGGCACCGCGCCGGCCCAGGTCAAAGCCGCTCTGCGCCGCGCAAGTAAGCGGTTACGCTAAAAACTTCCGCGCACGCCCGATCCGAGAAGTCCCGCCAACCCGCGCTTCTGGGTTCCGCGGGTGCTGTGTTATGATTTGCGCGAACCGAGGTCGGGGGACCGCATGTACGCTCAAGGGGGAAGTATTCTAGTAGTGGATGACGAAGCCGTCATCCGCGATCTGCTGAGCGAGATTCTCACCGACGAAGGCTTCGAGGTGGTCGCTGCATCGGACGGGGTCGAGGCCATGTCCCGTCTCACCGATCAGAACGACTTCCTGCTGCTCTTCGCCGACATCATGATGCCGCAGATGGATGGCATCCAGCTCATCCGCGAAGCGCGGCGAGTCTCCCCCAATCTCATCCCGATCGTGATGACGGGATACGCGACGCTCGAGTCTGCGCGCGCCGCGGTGCGCGAAGGCGCCTACGACTACGTCCTCAAACCGTTCAGCCTGAGCGAGATCAAGCTCGCGATTCACAACGCGCTCGAACGCTATCGGCTAATGAACGACAACGCGCGCCTGCGCGATCTTACGGAGCTCTTCCGCATCAGCGAAGAGATCGCAAGCATCCACGACGAGAACCGCCTGTTCCAGTTCGTGCTGAAGGCCGCGCTCGAACGCGTGGACGCCTTGCGCGGTTCGATCATGCTCAGCACGCCCGACGGCAAAACACTCACGCGCGCCGCCAGCATCGGCGTGCCCGAGGGCGCGGCGATGTCGGTCGACTACGGCAAGAGCATCGCCGGCTGGGTGGCGGAAAACAATCTGCCGCTCTGCGTCCAGGACATTCAAAAAAATCCGGACCTCGCGCGGCTGAGCCGCGGACTCGAAGATGCGTCGTTCATTTCCGTGCCGCTGGAGCGCTGTCGCCAGGTGGATGGGCCGCAGCGCATAAATGGACGCGATTCGCGGCCGCCGGTCATGGCCGTGCTGAATGTAAACCGGAAAAAAGACAGCCGCCACTTCACCGACAGCGACCTGAAGGCCCTGAGCATCATCGCCAAACACGCATCTGTGGCGCTGGAAAATGTCCACCTGCTCAAGGATCTCGAGCACGCTCACTTGGACACACTCCAATCGATGGCGCGCATTCTCGAAGCGAAGGACCCATACACGCACGGGCACAGTGAGCGCGTGCGTAACTATGCCGTGATGGCCGCGATGCGCATCGGTATGCCCCGGCACGACATCGAAACCATCCGGCTCGGCGCCATGCTGCACGACGTCGGCAAGATCGGCGTCAGCGACGCGATCCTCAACAAGGTCGATCCGCTCGTGCCGGACGAATGGGAAGCGATCAAGCGTCACCCGGTCATCGGCTTCGACGTGCTTCAACCGGTTGGCTTCATCACCCGCGACCATCTCTCCATCGTGCGTTCGCATCATGAACGCCTGGACGGCTCGGGTTATCCCGACGGCCTGCGTGGTGCGGCTATCGACGATCGGGTGCGCGTGCTCGCCGTGGCGGACACCTACGATGCAATGTCCGGCGATCGCGCCTACCGCAAAGGCATGTCGAAGGAACGCATAGTCGAAGAACTCACCAAATGCTCGGGACCAAAACTGGACGAACGCATTTCCCAGGTCTTCATCGACATGATCCGCTCCGGCGAAATCGAGCGCTATTCAAACCTCCAACCCGGGCGGGATGACTAGCCCGCGATCCGCCAACCGCGCTCCGCATCGCCGCCTGCGGATCAGAACGGCGATTGAACTGCTTCTACGATGAATCTGCGCAGTGCACGAAAAATTTTCCTGCGATCGCCCGCCACCTACCGCCCCATGGTGCGCTGGCTGTGGAATGATCACGTCGACCCAGACTGGCTCTCGGCGCAGATGGACCAGATGCTCGACATGGGCATGGGCGGGGCGCTCATCCGTCCCGGCGCCGGCCTGCCGCCGGGCGCATACCTCAGCGATGACTGGTTCGAGGCCGTCGCAGCCGTTGCACGCCGCGCGCGCCGGCGCAGGGCATCGCTCTGGATTGCAGAAGACTTTGACGATTCTTTCACGCGCAGCATCATCACCGGCATTCTCCGTAACGTGCCCGAACATGCCGCACACATGCTGGCGATGGACGACCTCGCGCTAGGTATCGCGCCGCTGGAATCTGTCGCTCCTGCCAACTGCGTAGCCGCCTTCGAGGTCACACGCGAAACAGCCCGCTCAGGATCGCGAGTTCCAATTGAACTGCGCCCAATAGACAGTATCTCGGATGTCACCGCAACTTCCCGGAGACTCCAGTTCCGCACCGTAACGCTGACGGATCGGTTGCGCCTCTTTGAACCCGCGGCCACCCTGGAACTGCTGAGCCGGACCCATCAGCAATATCACATGCGCGTGAAGAAATACTTTGGCAACACGATTGGACTCGGCCTGATCCTCGGCGCGGGCGCACCATTCGCCCCGGGCATGATTCCTTGGGACCCGGAACTGCTTTCCTTGTTTCACGAGAACTACGGCTATGCGCTGGTGCCGAATCTTCCGGCCCTCTTCTTCGATTTGCCCGGGTGCGAAGCCGTGCGCGGAGACTATTGGGGGCTCGTGGACGAAATGCTCCGCGAAGGATTCGATGAACCTTTCGCGCGCTGGTCTGCAGAGCGCGGAATACCGCATGCCGCTACGTTGCCGGACGCCGGAGCGCTCGATCACATGGTGGCCCGTGGCGGGCCATCCATGCTTCGTCACGCGGCGCACACTTTCGCGGCGTTGAGACTCGAATCACGGGAAACCGGCGCACCGGAGAATCGTGTCGCCCATATCGAAGCGCGTTCGGTGAAACGTCAACTCGGCATCGAAGGCGTGGTGGAGATCGCGGCGGCAGGCTCACCCGTGATGTCACATTTGTTGCATGGTGTTAATTTTCTTGCGGCACGCACTGCCCTGTCGAGCCTGCGTGGCGCGCGAAAAGAGTCTGTGCCTCCACTGCTCATACCCCGCGAAGATGACGCGCACACTCGCGCAACGACCGACGCCGAGGCGCGCCTGGCATGGATGCTGGGCCAGGGCAAGGCCGTAGCGGACGTGCTGCTGATTCATCCCTATACAAGCCTGCAAGTCTCCTATCGCGCGCAGACTACCGGCGCAGAGACTTCATCGCCTGTACACGGCGCCATCGCCGGACATTTCAACGCGATCATCCTCGCGCTGGAAGAGGCGAAGATTGAGTTTGACCTCGGCGACGAGGCCTTGCTCGCCAAACACGGCACAGCACACCACCGAACGCTGCGCGCTGGCACCGCAGAATACCGCGTCGTTGTACTGCCTCCGATGCTCAATTTGCGATCGAGCACCTTGGAGCTTCTGCACGACTTCGCGATCGGCGGTGGTCTTGTCATTGCCGCCGGCTCGCTCGCCGAATTGGTTGATGGTCGCGGTTCGGATCGCGTCCTTCGCTTTTTTGAAGAGTATGGGGAACGCGTCGTCCAAGGTATTGATTTTGGCCGATACCGTGCACTCGTCACGCGTTTGCAACGCATTATCACGGATCCGCGAGCTAAAGCGGCTAGCTTGCCGAATACTCCGGACCGCGTCCTGATTCAGCGCAGGGTCTGGGACGAGATTGAGATGGTTGCGCTGCACAACACGAACGATGCGTCTGCCCACTTTGCACTGTCGCACCCAGCCATCGTTACCGGCCGTACGGAATCGTGGGATCCCTTCACAGGCGATGCGCAAGTCCTGAGTAGAGCCTCTGCAGGCGAATTGCCTGCACAGCCCGTTTTGCTGGGTCCCGACGGGACCACCCTGATCGTGACTACACCAGATGAGCCCGATGATGCGATTCCCGGACTCCCGGAGATCGAAGAATCCCGAGTGACGCCCGCATGGTCTGTGCGATGCGTCGAACCCAATATTGCTGTGCTGCGCGAATGTCGAATCGAGGAAGCAGGTGCATCGACAGAATGGACAATCCCCGAGATAATTCGACCGCTACTCGCAGAACGGCTCACACAAACCCGCGGACCGGTGTCGCTTCGCACGCATTGGCGGTTCCGCGTGGAACAGGGTTCGGCCGTGATAGCCAATTGCACGATCGCCTCCGAGAAAAGCGAAGGCGCCTCGATGGCATTGGACGGAATCGAGATAGAAGCAGAGAGCAACGACTGGCGATTCGATCCTTCGTTCCGATTGGCTGGCCTCCCACCGCTATCGCCGGGCGAACATGTGTTCGAAATTTGGCGGCTCTATAGCGCTCCTGGCGAGTTCCAACCGCCGTGGGTACAAGGACCTTTTACAAATACCGCTTCCGTTGGCGAGGAAACACGGATAACCGCCATGCGTGGCGCGTTGACCCTCGACGAACTCACCACACAGAGGTTGCCGGCCTATTGCGGAGAGATCGTCTATGCGGCACGGGTCGACGGATTCACCCCCGGCGACGCCCGGCGTATCCAACTGAGGCTAACCGGACTGCAGTACCCGGCAGAAATCCGGATCGACGGGTCTCGCGCCGGATTCGTCCTGCCGCCTCAAAAATCGTGCGACGTAACGGATACCTGGCGCCCGGGATCGCGCTTGGTGGAGGTTTCAGTCCGGATTCCGCCCGATGGATTATTGGCGGCACTGTGCAGCTGGCAATCGAAAGGCGATGCGAGCCGTGGAATTCTTGCTACGCCGGAGATCGCCGTGCTCGCACGCCGGGCAAATCGCGCGCCTAGTTCGTAGTGTTCTGGATTCCTTCGCCGGCGCGTTCGATGTCTTTCCCGACGCCGCGAACAGTGTTACACCCGGCCGCTGCAGAGCCAATGGCGATACACAGGAGAGCAAGTATAAGTCGTTTCATGGTTGGATACCCCCTATCGAAATCGACACAATTGTAAAAGAACCGCCGCGAATCAAGCAAGTAAAGAATCTGAACTCGGAGCAGTAAATGCGAATTCTTCTGGCGCCGGATTCGTTCAAAGAGTGCCTGTCCACGGGTGATGTGGCGCGCGCGCTGGCCGAAGGCTGCCGCCGCGCAAGACCCGATGCGAAAATCGACCTTGCGCCGATGGCCGATGGCGGCGAAGGCACGGTTGAAGCAATGGTCGTGGCTACCGATGGACGATTCGTTATAGCTCCTACACACGACCCACTTGGAAATCCGATTGATGCGCGTTTCGGCATTCTCGGAGATGGCCGGACAGCGGTGATCGAAATGGCAGCAGCAAGCGGTCTCGCGCTGGTCCCCGTCGAGCGGCGGCATCCCGGATTCACGACGACCTACGGCACCGGAGAATTACTGCTGCACGCCATCGATCAAGGCGTTCGCCGAATCATCGTCGGGCTCGGAGGAAGCGCGACAAATGACGCCGGGGCTGGCATGGCGCAGGCCTTGGGTTATGGATTGCGGGACGACTCCGACCGCGAACTGTCCTTCGGCGGCTTCGCGCTGGCAAGGCTGCACTGGATCGATTCGATGAAGGTTCGCGAAGGGTTGCGGTATGTGGAGGTCACTGGTGCGTATGACGTAGACAGTCCCTTGTGTGGACCCGACGGCGCCTCATATCTCTTCGGACCGCAAAAAGGCGCCTCGCCCAAGACTTGCGAAATGCTCGACGCCGCGCTGGGACACTTCGCAAAATATGTCGAGGAGGAGTACGGCACTTCGATCAGCCGCATGCCCGGCGCAGGTGCCGCGGGTGGTCTCGGCGCAGGCTTGGTTGTGTTCTGCAAAGCTGAACTAAAACCAGGTTTCGGCGTCGTGGCCGACGCATGCGGGCTCGAGGAGCGCATCCGGCGCGCGGATATTGTAATCACCGGTGAAGGGAAATTGGACCGGCAAAGCCTGCGCGGGAAAGTTCCTGTGAGTGTGGCACGGCTCGCGAAGTCGCTGGGAGTACGGTGCTGGGCGGTCGCGGGACGATGCGAACCCGATCTTGGCAAGGATCTCGCGGACATCGGCATCGAAGGTTTCATTGACTTGACGTCGCTGGCGGGTAGCGCGGAAACGAGCCTCGCAGATCCGGCGCGTTATCTTTCAGATGCCGCAGAACACATCACTCGAACCGCGGTCGGCTGAACAGTCTTGGATCGCGCAGCGGAACGCTGTTACCATTGACGCAAATGAGCCGTCCTTTTTACACGAATGAGTATCCCTCTCAGCTCCGCCGGCTCCTGCCCGATCTGATTCGTGCACGCCAGCTTCTTTTCGATCTCGTCTGGAAGGACGTGCGAATTCGCTATCGCTATGCAATGCTCGGGCTGCTGTGGGCGGTGATCGAGCCGCTCTTCATGATGCTGGTGCTGACCTTCGTAATCTCGATCGTCTTCCAGCTCCAACCCGGAGAGCGCCTTCCCGGTACAGGCCCCGGCTTCGATGCGGTGTACATCCTGTCCGGGTTGCTCGCGTGGCAATTTCTCTCCGCAGCGCTCACGGCGTCCACACGCAGCCTGATCGACGGTGAAAACCTCGTCACCAAAGTAAACTTCCCGCGCGAAATCCTGCCGCTGGCGGCCATCGGATCGGCGTGCGTCAATCTCTTGATCGGGATCGTGCTCCTCTGCGTGCTGTATCTCTTTTTCATCGGCGTTCCACCGGCGGCGGCCGGATGGGCCCTGGCGTTGCTGGCGTTGGAACTCGTGCTTGCAACAGGTCTCGGCCTCATCGTTTCGACGCTGAACATGAGCTATCGCGACGTGGGGTACATCACAAGCGCGGCTCTCTTGTTTGGGTTCTACGCCACGCCGGTGTTCTACGAACCCCAAATGGTCGAGACCGCCTTCGCCGCACATGATCTCGAGTGGGCTTACCCCGCCTACTTCGCCAATCCGATGGTCGGCATCATCACAGCGCTGCGCGAAGCGGTGTTCTACGGCCGCACTCCCGAGGCTTCGCTCATCGCATGGCCAGTGGTGTGCGCCATCAGCGTGCTGATCGGCGGACTGATCCTCTTTCGCGTCCGCGCGGGCACACTGGCCGATCAGGTGTAGGCCTTTACGATGGCAATCATTGAAGTCGAAAACGTCAGCAAGCGGTATCGCGCGGCGCGCGGCGTCCGCGCGCTGCTTGGGCGCGGGGGCCTTCCAGATTATCTTCGCGGGCGCCGTCCGGATGAAGTGGCCGCGCTCGAAGGTATCTCGTTCTCGGTCGAATCCGGCGAGTCACTCGGGCTCATCGGAGCGAACGGCTCCGGCAAAAGCACCCTCTTGAAAATCATCGCCGGCGTCACCGTGCCGACCGAAGGCAACGTGCGCGTGTACGGCCGTGTGGCTTCCTTGCTGGAATTGGGCGCAGGATTCCATCCACTGCTCAGCGGCCGCGAGAATGTCTATCTCAATGCCGGCATCCACGGCGTGCGCCATGCCCAAGTGGATGCAATCTTCGACCGTGTCATTGAGTTTTCCGGCATCGGCAAATTCATCGACTATCCCGTTTCGACGTATTCCAGCGGCATGTACGTCCGCCTTGGATTTGCAATTGCGGCTCATCTCAATCCAGATATCTTCCTGATCGATGAAGTGCTCGCCGTCGGCGACGAAGATTTCCAGCGGAAATGCAGAGCGAAGATCGGCGAGCTGATGGAATCGGGTAAAACAATTCTGTTCGTCTCGCACGACCTCTCCATCGTGAACGTCCTGTGCAAGCGCGTGGTGCTGTTGAACCAAGGCAAGATGATCTCACGCGGCACGCCGGCCAAAGCAATTGACTTCTATCTGCGTCAGGTCGGCGCACCTCAAGGTGTCCACACGTTGCGCGCCGGCAAAGCCGAAGCGATCGTTAGCAATGGACGCATATCACTCTTTTACGACCAAGAGGAGATTACGACACCGCAGGGGGTTCGCTCGCAGATACTCCGGATGGGCGGATGGCGCAGCTCGCTCGACGCGGAGTGGACGATCAGTGAAGCCTCGGATACGCGCTGCGTGGCGCGCGGACACGATTCGCGGCTGGGCGTGACACTCGTGTGGAACATCGCGTTCGAAGGTTCCGAGCTTGTCTGGTCGTCGAGCTACGAAGTTGAGCGGCCAATCGAAATGGAAATGATCGAGACGACGCTGTTCTTTCCTGTCGAATACACCGGTTGGGGTTTCGATGAACGGACGGGCGACTTCCACGACATCACGCCGGAGGACACGGTGTGGGCCCAGATGATGGCGCCGGAACCGCTCTGCGCCAGTGCCGCCATTCTCTCGCCCGAATCATCGAAACGCCCGGTCGTAATGATCACGATGTCCGGGCAGGGGGCGCGGGCCCGGGGATCGTGGGCAAATAGCGACTACCTTATGAAGAGCCGCGTATTCCGAATCGAAAAGGTCCTGGACAAGGGCGAGATGTTGCCCGCCGGCACGCACCCGTTCCTCACTATGCGTTTTGACCTCGAAAGCGGCCGTGAGGCGATCCGGGCGCGAATGACGGAACAGGCCATGCGGCGTACCGTGTCCACGGGCCCGCTGCACGCGCACTTTGATCGCGGGCAACTTCAGCTCACTTACGAAGGCAGGCGCATTTCGGCGGTCGTGCACGGATACACTTCACTGCTTATCCAAGGTCTGTGGAATGACAGTTTGAACCTGCGTTGGGACGGGATGGAACGGGACGGCGCCACGCTGCAAGCGATCGGCGCATCACGCAGATTTCCCTTTAGAATGCGCTGGACGATCCAGCCGGAACAACCCGGGGCCCTGGCTTGGACAATCGATCTCGACGCCATCGAGGATCTGGACGTACAAGAATATCAGGTTTCTGTATTGCTTGTGGAAGAATACGCGCGCTGGAAAACAGTCACCGAGGGCGGGGAATTTCCCGCGATTCAGCGAGAGCATGACGATTGGGTTCACCTGAACCGGAACTATGCTGTGGGAAACTTTGTACGTGCCGAAGGGCCAGGACTCCCGTTGGTCACATTGCAAAACGACGCAACCGACGTCCCCCTGCGAATGACCGCGCTCAATACAGGTTTTCGCCATCGATCACGCGTACTCCAGGCCTTGCGAGCGCCGGACCACGGTCTCATGCATTTCACCCGCGGAACGCACCGGATCTTCGCCGGAAGCATTCGGGTTGACGCGGAGTAGCTGCAATGTTTGGGGTGATTTCGAATCGTGTGTTAAACTCAGCGCTCGAATTCCACGACAATCGAGGCCGCAGCAGCGGATGACCGTTTCGCAACAACCCCGACCGCGCACGTTTTGGCAGAAAGTGACCTCGTGCCTGACGCTGCGAAACATTCGGTTCCTGTACATGCTGCCAGGCTTCACGCGGCGGGCGTCGTGTTGCCCCGTTTGCGGAGCGAAGCCTGATCGAATAGAGTTTCAAACCCCTTTTACGCCCTTAGACCATTGCGGCCAGTGCGACCATGTCTACAGCCGCAAGACGCCGAAAAAACGTATCCTTCACCTGATGTACAAGGACCTCGACTACTGGGTGCGCGACAAAGAGCACCAGGGGATCACCAAAATTGAGTATGGGCCCCAGTGGAAAGTCTTCATCGAAGCGCGCATGGGTATCGCGCGGCGCGCGGGCGTGATTAATGGCGCCCCAAAACGGGTATTCGAGATCGGCTGTTCAGAGGGGATTCTTCTTCGTGAACTGGAAAACCAAGGCCATGAGGCGCTCGGCTGCGAAATGAACAAGCCGACGGCAGAAGCGGGAATGGCGGCGCTGGGCGTAAAAATCAAAACCGACGTCTTCGAAGATCTCGATCTACCACCTGAATACTATGATCTCGTCGTTTCTTTCCATACCGTCGAACATCTCCCGGACTTACACCGCGTTTTTGAAAAAATCGCCGGCATCCTTAGACCTAATGGCGCCGTACTCATCGAGGTACCCGCCGGACCCGAGGAGTATACGAATCCGGACCATGTTCAGTTCTTTTCCGAGGCGTCGCTGAAACGCCTCCTCGACAGGTTTTTTGAGTCGGGTGAAATCATTCCAAATCACTACACTAACTTGCACGGAACCATGATTGGCTCTCTGTACGGCGTAGGCCGGCGACCCAAACGACCGGCCCCACGGACCTAGAATTCCGCCAATACAGTGCAGTTTCTGGTCCCGCCATCGGCGCAATCGGTTGCCCTGATTTTGCGATTCTGCTATCCTGACAGCACTTGGATTCGAGTGGCAGTTTCGGCTGCCGCCGTCTGGGAATGCGCCTGGCCGGGAGGCCAATTCCAAGGCGAGCGCGAGGGTCGCGCCGTTGCAAAGGAAATCTCCCGCCCGGCCGATAGGAGCAGCAGTAACCATGTCGAATGACGTTATCACTGTGCCTGCGCAAACTAACGGGAAATCGTCCAATGGAAAACACGCGCCGCTGAAGACCCGCAAACGCGTGCTGACGAAGCGCGGTGTCATGTGGCTCGGGCAGACCTGCAACCTTCGCTGTTACTTCTGCTACTTTCTCAACCGCATCAACGATGCGGACCATCCCGAACACGCCTTCATGACGCTCGATAAGGCGAAAAAAATCTGCCACACCCTGCGTTATTTCTACGGAAACACCTCGATCGACATCCAGGGCGGCGAACCGACCATCCTGCCCGATATTTTTGAACTTGTCCGCTACTGCAAAGAAATCGGACTCCACCCCACATTGATCACCAACGGCCTGGTTCTTGCGAAAAAAGAAAAGTTGCAGGAGTTCAAGGACGCGGGAGTACGCGACTTCCTCGTGAGCCTGCACGGCATCGGCGAGATCCACGACACAGTCGTTGTGCGCAAAGGGGCTTACGAGAAAATCATCCAGGCAATCGAGAATATGGTCGAGCTCGGCGTGCCCTTCCGTTTCAACTGCACCATGAGCAAACCTGTAGTGCCGATTCTTCCCGAGATCGCCAAGAAAGCCGTGAAGTACGGAGCGCTGGCCGTAAACTTTATTGCATTTAATCCCTTCGAAGACCAAGAGACTGGCATCCGCACGCACGACACGGTCGCCAGCTATACAGACATCAAAAAATATCTCGGCGAAGCAATGGACATTCTTGAAGAAGCAGGCATCGAGTGCAACGTACGTTACCTGCCGATGTGCATGGCCGACAAGAAACACCGTAAAAACTTTTATAACTTCCAACAACTGTCATACGACCATCACGAATGGGACTACGCAAGCTGGATGTGGACTGGCATGCAGCCGCAGCGAATGAAAGACAGCGAGCTGAACCGGCCTTTTAAAATCGGGCGCTTCGCCCGTCGCATCTACATCAGCGAACCGCACGAACGGCTGAAGCGCGAAGCACAAAGTGCCCTCCGCACAAACGCGTTTTACACCGCGCAGCACGCCATTGCGAACCTCGGGACGGCGATTTTCGGCAGGGACTATTGGTATCGACGTGAGGGACGCATTCGTCCCGACATGGATCTGCGCTACCAGCATCATGACAAGTGCAAGCAGTGCTCTCTGCGCAATATCTGTGACGGCTTCCACGGCGATTATGCAAACTTTTACGGCACCGACGAGGCCGTGCCCGTGACCGACATCCCCGTCGTAGACGATCCGCTCTATTACATACGCGAACAGGACAAAGTGGTCGAGGAAGAAGACAAGGCCTGGGCACTCTAAGGTCCGGCCGGGCCCGCCCGGGAAGGTCACGCAAGCATGGCAGTCGTTACTCAATCGCGGCCGGTGGCCGATCGGCCCCCGCTCGAAAAAACCCGCAAGCGCACGCTCACGCGGCGCGGTGTCATGTGGCTTGGGCAAACCTGCAACCTTCGCTGTTACTTCTGCTATTTCCTCAATCGCATTGAGGACTCGGAGCATCCTGAACATCCCTTCATGACACTGGAGAAGGCGAAGCAGATTTGCCATACGCTTCGCTACGACTACGGCGACACCGCGATCGACATTCAGGGCGGCGAGCCGACAATCCACCCCGACATCCTCGAATTGATTCGCTATTGCCACGAAATCGGCTTGTACCCAACGCTGATCACAAACGGGCTTGTCCTGGCGAAGAAGGAAAAGCTGCAACAGTTCAAAGACGCCGGCATCCGGGATTTTCTGGTGAGTCTGCACGGTATCGGCGACATCCACGACGAGGTCGTGTGCCGCAAAGGGTCCTACGAAAAGATTATCGCGGCCATCGAAAACATGCGAGAAATCGGCGTGCCCTTCCGCTTCAACTGCACGATGAGCAAACCGGTCGTGCCGATCATCCCGGACATCGCGCGCAAGGCCATTCAATACGGCGCGAACGCCGTAAATTTTCTCGCCTTCAATCCCTTCGAAGACCAGGAGACGGGTATCCGCACGCACGATAATGTCGCGCGATACACCGACATCAAGCCAAAACTCACCGAAGCGATGGATATCCTCGAAGAAGCAGGCATCGAGTGCAACGTGCGCTACCTGCCGCTGTGCATGGCGGAGCAACGGCACCGGAAAAACTTCTACAATTTCCAGCAGCTTTCCTACGATCACCACGAGTGGGACTACAACAGCTGGAACTGGACCGGCCTGCAACCGCAGCGCATGAAGGGCGGCGATCTCGTTCCCGCGTTCTACATCGGGCCCTTCGCCCGCTGGATCACGCATCGCTATCCGGGAATCACACGGCGCTTCCACGAGCAACCGATGCGCGGAAAACTCGGGCTCGGCATTCAACGGGCCCTGGCGCGCTTAAGCTGGGTCGCAGGGAAAGAGCGGTTCTACCACGTCGAGGGCGCGTTCCGCGCGGAAAAGGACGCTGGCTACAAGCAGTACGACGCATGCCGGCAATGCCACGCGCGGCACATCTGCGACGGATTTCACCGCGACTATGCGCAACTCTTTGGCGAGGACGAGGCACGTCCAATCACCGACATTCCGGTAACGTCCGACCCCTTGCACTATATCCGCGAGCAGGAAAAAATGGTCGAGCCTGAAGACCGCGCCTGGGCGCTCTGACCCGTCCTACTTCGCTTCTGTCGACTTCGTGATGATCTTGTCGACCAATCCGTAGGCCTTGGCTTCCTCGGCGGACATCCAGAAATTGCGTTCACTGTCCTTGGCGACCTTCTCGACCGGCTGGCCGGTTTCCTTCGAAATCATCTCGTTGATCCGCTTACGGATCTTGATGATTTCCTGCGCCTCGATGCGAATGTCGGAAGCCTGTCCGCCTGCACCGCCGCTCGGCTGATGAATTAGAAAGCGCGTGCCCGACAACGAGTAACGGTGACCCTTCGGCGCGCCGAAGAAGATCGGGACGGCGATACTGGCGACCCATCCCGCGCCGATGGTGATGATCGGCGACTCGATAAACCGCATCACGTCGTGAATCGCGTATCCGGAATCCACATGGCCGCCGGGCGACGTAATAATGACGCGAATCGGATCGTGGGACTCCGCGTCAAGCACGATAAGGTGCGACATGACTTTCTGCGCGAGTTCCTGATCGACTTCGCCGTTGACAAGGACCGTGCGCGCCTTGAGCATCAGCGAGCCGAAATCGTCCTTCTTTTCCTTGTCTTGCTTGTCTTCGTCTTTGCCGAAAATATGCATGAGCGGGGCTCCGAGTGATTTATGGGATCGGCCGGGAATACGGCCGACTGTGGACAGTATTGTGCCACGCGCGGCGGCGGCGCCGCAACCGCAGCTACTTCGCGAGACGAACTCGCACCGCAGGCGTGAACTCGACCACAGGTGGATCCTTCGCCCAGATGAATGCGGCCGATCCGTCGTTGCGCAAATCGACGAAAGCCGCGGGACGTACACCATCGGCCGTCACCACATTGAGCGTATACCGTGTCATTCCAGGCGCACCGGAGTCTTCGGGTCCCGCCCAAACCATGGCACTGATCTGCGTCAACGCGAGGATGTCCTGCTGCGTAACGGGGGCGAGCGGCTCCTCGAACCGCGATATTTGCTCACCGACCCGAACGAGCACATTAAACGTATCCCAGGTGCGTTGCGCTGCAAGAATAAAAACGCCCCCCGGCGCCTCACCCTCGCCAACTGCAAATGCCGCGTCCGTGCCCCAATGGCTAAGCAGTGTCAACACTTCGTCCGGGTTCCACGCGCGCAAATCTTCAGCGAGCGACGGGTCGTTCAAGATGAGAGCGACCACCGGCGTAAACAGCGATGTGTCCGGCGTAAGCGCATGCATCAGCGGCACGCTGGTTTGCAGGCGCAACGAGTAAAGAGCGGAGTCGCGCTCGCCGTTGGCAAGCAGGACACGCTCGTAAGCGCAGACCGCACGGTCCTCGGGCAGTGTGGCGACAGCATCGCGCATGTCGACCAAAAACTGCTGGCGCTCCGATTCACTGGGCGGCGCAAGCACTATCGAACCTTCCGGGACACGCGTAGCACGTTCGAAGGCAAACGACGCAAGATTCGGCAGGCCGGAATCGAGCGCCGCACGCGCGCGCCACAAAAACGTCCGCCGCTCATTCGGCGCATGCCGATCGACCCACTCCATGCGGTCGAAAATCCGCGGCATTTCACGCTGCGCAGCCGCGTCATATTGCCGCGGATCGGTTGTGTTGCCAGGAAACACAACGAAGACATTCGTAGCGAGAACAACACCCAGAAGAAACGATCCGGCCAGCGGCCACCGTACAGCACGCACGTTCAGCCGCGGCGGCAATGCCGTCGCGCAAGCCAATCCGAGCAACACACCCTGGTATGCGCGCGACTGAAAAGGCGCAAGCGCGATAACAAGAAGCGTGGCCCCACCCGCCATCCACCAGAACCAGTGAAGCGGATCGGGATCAAGACGTCGAGCTAATTCTACCTTGGCCAGAACACGTGCCAGCAGCCAGAGCGCTACGGCCGCCACAGCCCATTGTCCCGTCCATAGCTTCGGATACCGCACGGCCGGAAATTCTCCGGTATCGAGAAGCCACTGAATTCCCTGCCCGACCAGGAGGATTGCAATCAGCAGGAATGAACCGGTTGCCCAGGCGCGCTGCCCCGGACTAAACCTTCGATTGGAAGCGACATAAAGTCCAAGAGAAGCACCGATAAAAAGAATGTGAACACCTTCTATAAGAGTATAGGGAAACGTGAATGCGGTACCGGTCCGAAAAGAAAATGCGGTAGGCAGCAATCCGAGCCACGGTGTAAGCAACGAAATGAACGTGACGACGGTAGTGGAAATCACAGCTGCAAACAGATAGCGCTGAATCGCATCGCGCGAGGGCGCGGCCTGCACAATCAGCAGAAAAAGTACGATCGCTTCTATGGTGTCCCGATGACGCGGTGCGGGATCGGTCCAACTCCAGAAAATTACGAAGAATGCGATGACGGCCGAAGGCATCCAGATTTCAAATGGGACACGGAGCTTACGGTCCGCAAGCGCGTCCGGCACGATCAACGCGGCCAACACAATCGCGAGGATGGCGAACAGATTGACTCCGGGAATCGGTGTCTGTGCGAACACGCCCAGCGGCCAGGCGAGCACCGCGATCCACAGGAGGTAGTCAATCGCGCGGAGGCGTCCGGTATTCATCGCGAACCTTCAGGCGCGACATGCACCTCGGGGCCACTTGGGTCGGATTCAATACCAGGCACCAACACAAACTGCGCCAAGGCGATCAGCGCCGCGCCAGCAATGAATAGGGCGAGCGCCCAGCGGCGTTCACTACGGAGACGATCGAGCAATGTCCGCGGCGGCACTAGGAGTGTTCCATTAAAACGTGCGGTTGAGACATCCGCTCGATGGCGATCCAACCACGAACGGAATTGATCAAGCGCACCTCGTCCGCCGAATCGAGGTCGCCCAACAACAGCACCCGCTCGACGAGCACTCCGTCGCTCAGCAATTGCGCCCGAAACACACCACCGAGTAGTCCCGAGGGCACCGGCGGCGTAAACCATCGATCTCCGAACCGCAGCACGAGATTGGCGCGAGTCGACTCGGTCAATTCGCCGCGGCGGTTCCAGAGAATCACATCGTCCGCTCCGGGACACAGTGCATGCGCATGGTCGTACACGGCCCGGTGCGTTGTTTTGTGATAGAGAAACACGTCGGACTCATCCACAGGCTCCGGCGCCACAGCCACACGCCAAAGCGGCGTTACAGTCAACGGGTTTGCATCGATGTTCACTCGGCCATCACGCGACAGCATAAGGCGCACCTTGGAAGGAGCATCGAGATCGTTTGCGAATCCTGACAGTGCCTGACAAATCTCGGCTGCGTCAAAGGCATACCCAAAATAAGAGGCGCTTCGTTCCAATCGATGCAGATGGCCTTCAATCAGCCAGTAATTTTTGTCCCAGCGCAGCGATTCGATCAATTCAAAGTCCGGCCGGCGGTGCGTGAGCACAGCGGCCTTCAGGTGGCACTCCTCGAACTCGGCGTGCGGCGCGGAATCCCAGGTGACGCCGCTGCCGACGTGGTAGACTGCTTCGTCTTCGGTGCGATCAATGGTGACCGTGCGAATGGCGACGCTAAATTCGGCCCGGCGGCCGGGGCCGACCGTGCCGATGGCGCCGCAGTAGACGCCGCGCGGCGCGGACTCGAGTTCGCGGATGATCTGCATCGTGCGGACTTTAGGCGCGCCGGTTACTGAGGCGGAGGGAAACAGCGCGCTGAAGATTTCCGGCAGCGCTGCGTTCGTAATGGCATCAACCGTGGACGTCATCTGCCAGCAAGTGTCGAGACGCTGGGTGTCAAAAAGCGAGGCGACGCGCACCGAGCCGATCTCGGCAATCCGACCGAGATCGTTGCGCACCATGTCGACGATCATGACGTTTTCCGCGCGTTCCTTGCCAGACTGCTGCAATGCGCACGCACGGCGCTCGTCATCATCGAACGAGAGACCACGGGAAGCAGTACCCTTCATGGGCTGGCAGCGGATCTGATTGCCGTCAAGTCGAAAGAAGAGCTCCGGTGAAAAAGACAGAATTGTAACGTCACCGGCATCGATGAACCAGCCGAAATCTGTCGGTTGTGCGGCGGCGAGAGCGCCGAACAGCGCGCGTGTGTCCCCGGAGAATTGTGCGCGCATGGGGAATGTGAAGTTCACCTGGTAGGTGTCCCCGGCGGCGATGCAAGCGCGGATGCGGTCGAGCGCGGTGCGGTAGGCAGGCGCGGCGATATCCGATTCCCACGCCAATTCGGGGGCCAAGCCCGGCGGAGGCAAGACTTCCGGCTGCGGCGCCTCCGTATATATAGCGAACCACGCCAGCGGCATGGCCGGATCGCAGTGGGCCACGAGTGCGGAATCGAAAGCGGGCGCAGCGCCGTAGGCGACAAACCCGACGGCGATGCGGCCTGCGGCGGCTTCACGCTCCACCTCGGACAACACTCCTAAAACTTCATCGGCACGACGTGCGACAAGCACGCGCTGTGGCGTACCAAACACCTTGGCACAGCGGCGCGTGACGCGGAAGACGATCGGCGCGTCTCGATAAACGGTTGATGGCGAGAAAAACATGAATGGCCGCCCCGTGGATGCGGCCATTCTAGCGCAATGCGTGAAGCGGTGCTATCGGTTAAGGCAGGGCCTTGATTTCCTCCGGCAGGTCGAAGGTACCGGCCGGGATTGCAGCGTTAAGTTCGATTGTCTCGGAGATGATTTCGAGCGACATCGCCCCTTCGATGCGCAGCGCGTGCGGAAGCTGCACGTCGCCAACCTTTTTATAATCGCTGAATACAACACGACCGGCGGAGCCGTCTTCGTTCTTGTTCTCACTGGCCAGGATCAAGCCGGATTCCTTGTCAAAGAACACCGTGAGCGGCTTGCCGTCCGGCAAGGTGAACTCGGTCTTGTAGGCCGGCTTTCCGTTGAAGTCATCTTCCCCGAGTGTCTTCGCACCTTCTACAAACTGATCAAGGTCGGCGAAGGAGAAAATCTCAGCCCCTTCAGTCGTTGCTTGTTTCGTATTGCCCTGGAAAGGATTGATCGACCAGGCGACACCGTTCGACTGGCCGTTTTTCACGATGCCCATGCCGCTGAAGTCGGAGATATTCAGCTCGTTCGGCGGCTCCGTGTAGGCGGTGTATACAGCCTCCATGCCCATATCCGGCACAACGAGCTTGCCCTTGTCGATGCGCGACTTCACTTTGGCCATCGCCTCCTTGCCGCCGATGGCGGCATGGTACTTCTTCACAAGGTCGGCCGGCTTCGGGTGATCCTCGGCGAATGAGGTACCCGCGAGCGTGAAAGCGGCTACGAACATCAGGGCCATGCGAAATTTCATTGAAGTGTCCTCTCAAGTGTTCCGCCCCGAGGGCAGAATGCGGATTCTATGCCGGATGCAACGGAACGTCAACCGGTTCTAGCGTTTTGACTCGCGGGCGGATCAACCGGTTGCACGCAGGAAGAGGCGGGCGGTATTCCGGGCCGTGATCGCGCCCATCTCTGCCGGGGTGACGCCCTTTAACTCCGCGAGGCAGGCGGCCGTGTACGAAACAAACGCCGGCTCGCAACGCTGCCCGCGCACAGCTTGCGGCGCGAGATAAGGCGCATCGGTCTCCACCAGCAACCGATCGAGAGGAACGAGCCGTGCCGCATCGCGCAGGTCTTGCGCCTTGGGGTACGTAAGATTTCCCGCGAAAGAAATGTGAAACCCCCACGCCGCGGCACGCTCCACAAGAGCGGGGCCGCCGGAGAAACAATGCAGCACGCCACCAGGCAGGCGCGCGGCGTGCTCATCGAGAATCGTACAGAGGTCAGCGTCAGACTCACGATTGTGAATCACAATCGGAAGCTGGAGTTTCGCCGCGAGATCGATCTGACGGATGAATCCCGCGCGCTGAGTGTCTCGCGGTGTCTGATTGTATTTGAAGTAATCGAGCCCAATTTCGCCGATCGCGACAACGCCCGGCCGGGCCGCCAGCGCGCGCAAGCGCTCAATACCCGTTGCATCCGCCGTCGCGGCGTGGTACGGATGAATGCCAACGGTTGCATAAATTTTCGGACGGATCAGTGCGACTGCCTGCTCGCTGGTGGGCAGATCGTCGCCGATGATGACCAGCCAATCGAGAATATCCAGAGCACGCGCAATTACCGTTTCGCGATCGGCGTCGAACTTTGCGTCTTGAAGATGACAGTGAGAATCAACCAGCGGCATGCGCGGAAGTCACGGCGCACCGGGCGCAGGCGCGCCACCGTCACCAGAGCCTCCCCCGCCACCGCCTCCGCCACCACGACGGCCCCGGCGCCGTCTGCGGCGTCCACCACCGCCCTGTCGATCACCGTTCGGGCGGTTCTGCTGGCCGCGGTTGGGCGCCATCGGCTCGTCCGCGTCTTCCGCTTCGTCGGCGCTCGAACTCTCGGGGGCCGCAAATTCACCGGGGCGCGTGCGCTCCTCGATTGCGATCACCTCCGGTTCTTCCGCAAGAACATCGGCAAGCGTCGTTTCCTTCAAGACCTCAATGGCGTCGCCCTGGTGCGCTTCCATGTCGTCGCGCAGCGAACCCAGGTCGGCAGCGGGCGCACCGCCGGGCCGGCGTTCTTTTTGATACATATCGTTTTCATACGACAAGCAACACAACAGCCGGCCGCATTGCCCGCTAATCTTCGATGGATTGAGCGAGAGATTCTGCTTCTTGGCCATCTTCATCGAGATGGGAATGAACTCGCGCATCCAGGTCGTACAGCACAATTCCCGGCCGCAGGAACCGATGCCGCCGACAATCTTCGCTTCGTCACGCACCTGAATGTGCCGCAATTCGATTCGCGCCTTGAACTCCCGGGCCAGATCCCGGACGAGATCACGAAAATCCACGCGATCGTCCGCCGTAAAATAGAAGATCACCTTCTTGCGATCGAAGGAATACTCGCATTCAACGAGTTTCATCGGCAGTTTGCGCTCGCGGACTTTGCGCTTGCACAGGTCCTTGGCGCGTTCTTCGTCGGTCTTGATCTGCCGATACGTGATGTCGTCATGCTCCGAAGCGCGGCGCACAACGCTCATCGTGTGGCGCTTCTCGTCGTCCGGGGTCGCTTCCTCGCCGGGCATCACGCAATGGCCATACTCAAGGCCGCGATCCGTGCGGACGACGCAGGAGTCGTTCCGCTTGAGCGCAATGTCGCGCGCGACAAAGGTAAACACGCGGGGCGGCTTGCGCAGCCGCACGCGAACGGTTTGGGTCATGGCGAACTCCCTATTGGCTCAACTCGCAAGCGCGAAAAACAGGTCGCGGAATACGCGATCCTCGGTGATGAAACGTTCGAGATACAGCCGGGCCTTATCCACCGCAGCGATCTTTTCGGCGAGACCCTCTCCGCCTGCCGCGCGCACGCGATCAAGCCGATCACGGTTGAGCACCAGGGAAGCGTCACCGGTAGCGCCAAACACGAGCACGTCGCGATACCAGGATTCGATCAAATAAAGCAGATCGAGTATATCACGCCGGGCCTGGGCATCGGCGGCGGCCGCCTGCTCCTCCTTCAGGCCCTCGCGCGCTTCGCGGCTGAGTTCACCCTCGGGATCGGCCGGTGCCGATTTCGTTTGCGATTCCACCGCTGTGCGCAGTGCAGCGACGTACGCCGAAAATTCCTCGGAAAGCGCCAACGGCTCCTCACCTTGCGCAAGGCGATCCACCAAATCGAGCACGATCTCGCGCTTGTCCGTGTCGGCCAGATCGAAAGCGCGGGTCATTTGCCCTTGGGCGACCGCTGCGATCGCATCCGCCTGATCGCGCGTTGTCTCGCGATCTCGCGTAAGAATCGAAGCAACCGTCTCCGGGCGAAGCCGGCCAAAGCGCACGCGCTGGCAGCGGGAACGAATGGTCGGCAACAGAAAATGCGGATGCTCGGTGATCAGAATAAACACCGAGCGGCCCAAGGGCTCTTCAAGGGTCTTGAGCAGATGATTCTGCGCGGGGCCGCGCATACGTTCGGCTTCGCGCAGGATGAACACGCGCCAGGCAGATTCGGTCGGCCGCAGCGATGCCATCTCGATGATCGCATCGATGGCATCCACGTCGATGATGCGCGATTTCTTTACAGGACCGACGATGCGCAAGTCTGGATGGTTTCCGTGATCGACCTTGCGCGCGGCGATCGCATTCGAACTCTTCGGGTTTTCGTGACCGGGGCACAGAAGATCCTTCGCGAATGCGCGCGCGGCGAGTTCCTTGCCCACGCCCGACGGCCCCCAGAACAAGAGCGCATTCGGCACGCGACTGGATTCCATCAACCGGCGCAGAAACCGGACCGGCACATCTTGATCGCGAATGTCCCCCAGCGTCATGCCCGTCATCTTGCGCCGGGATGGCGGCGGATTTCAATCGCCTCGGCGGCTAGCGCCACAATCTCGGCAGCGAGTTCGCCTAGCGGACGCAGGCCATCGAGCAGACATACGCGATCATGCTCAGCGGCGGCTATGGTCTGGAAACCCTTCCTTACGCGGTTGTGAAACTCCGCCGGTTCGCGCTCGATGCGATCGCCCGCAGTATCACCCTTCGCGCGACGCAGACCGGTATCCACCGGCACATCAAGCAAGACCGTCAGATCGGGCACAATGCCGCCGGTGGCGAGCCGGTTCAGCGTGGTGAAATCCACATTCACGAGGCCACGCCCCACGCCTTGATAGGCTGTGGTCGAATCGTAGAATCGATCGCAGACAACAATCGCGCCCCGATCAAGCGCCGGTCGAATAATTTCCGCCACGAGCTGAGCGCGCGCCGCTTCATATAGCAGCAACTCCGCGATCGGCGTCATGGCCGTGTTCACAGGATCGAGCAATAACGCACGGATTTTTTCCGCGATTGCCGAACCGCCCGGTTCTCGCACGGCCAGTACTTCGTGGCCCTGCGCGCGAAGCGTCTCGACCAGCAGGCGCGCCTGAGTGCTCTTGCCAGAACCTTCAATGCCTTCGAAGGTGATCAGTACGCCCTTCATGGCTCAAGCAGGCGACGGCGAGCGTCGCGCGCCTCCGTAAAGTATCGTTCGATGGCAATCGAATCGTTTCTGGCCAATGCGGACTCAAACGCAGCCAAATCCTTCCGCATTTCCGCGAGGATTTTCCCGACGGCGTCAGCGTTCGTAAGGCAAATATCGCGCCACAGTTCCGGACGGCCATCGGCAATGCGCGTCGTATCCCGAAACCCGCCGCCGGCAAAGGCCCGGAGAGAATCATTGCTCGCCATGGTAAGCCGCGCAAGCGCAGCCGCGATGACATGCGGCACATGGCTCGTACGCGCGGCCAAAAGATCGTGGGCCGCGGGATCGATCGGAACAACCCTCGCGCCCAGCGCTGACCAAAGCTCCGAAACCACAGCATGCGCATCCGTTGCGTGCCCATTCATGGCCTCGACGAAACAAACGCTGCCCTCGAACAGATCCGGTGTGGCGTGTTCCGGCCCAAATTTTTCCGATCCGGCCATCGGATGGCTGCCGACAAAGCGGTAGGGTTCAGCCCACGCGCGCTTGGCGTGCACACAGATGTCGCGCTTGGTGCTGGCAACGTCAGTAACGACGGCAGACTTCCCGCACAACGGGCGCACCGCATCCAGATACGAAGGAACTGTGGCGGCGGGCGTGCAAATGACAATGAGATCGGATCCCGGCGCAGCATCGCCTACGGACGCGAAGGCCTCGTCGATCGCGCCTCGGGCAATGGCCTTCTGGAGCGTCTCAGGGCGATGACCCACACCCAGAATTCGCCGGGCGAGTCCGTGCTGCTTGAGCGCAAGACCCAGCGAACCACCGAGCAGGCCGACGCCGATCAGCGTGACCGTATCGAAACGCGCGGACACAGCGGCTCAACTCGCAACCGGAGCGGGCGGTGTGTTTGCCGTTTCAATCGCTTCGGCCAGCGTGAAGGCCTTGAGGTACAGCGCGCGGCCGATGATCACTTCATCCACGCCGTCTGCCTGAATCGCGCGGAGTGCCGTCACGTCTTCGAGCGAACTCACGCCACCGGAGGCCGTGACCGGCACCTCGACATGGCGCGCGACCTGCCGGGTCGCGTCGACGTTCGGGCCTTTCATCATGCCGTCGCTCAGAATATCGGTATAGATGATGCGCGAGATGCCGGAGTTATCCATGCGCTGTGCGAAATCGATCAGCTTGGTATTGGTCACGTCCACCCAGCCGGACAGCGCGACCTTGCCGTCCTTCGCGTCGATACCGACCACTAGGCGCGGGCCGAACTTAGACGCGGCGCGTTCGAGGAATTTCCGATCGTTGTGGGCCGCGGTGCCGAGGATGATGCGCTCGACGCCAAGCCCGGCGAGTTTCTCGACGGTCTTGAGATCGCGGATACCGCCGCCGACTTCGACGGGGACACCGGCGGCAATCATCGCGCGGAGTTCAGCCTCGATACAGCAGCGACCGGCCTTGGCGCCGTCGAGATCGACGATGTGCACCAACTCCGCGCCCTGCTGGCGCCAGAGCACGGCCTGCGCAACCGGGTCTTCGGCAAATACCGTTTCCTGGCCGTAATCGCCTTGGACGAGATTGACGCATCGCCCTCCGCGGATGTCTACGGCGGGCAGAATGCGCATCAGGCGGTACCGAGCTGCGCCTTGGCCGCTTCGACGATGCGGGTGAATGCGGCAGCGTCGCGCACGGCGATATCAGCGAGCATCTTGCGGTTGATTTCAATTTTCGCCAGGCGCAAGCCGGCCATGAACCGGCTGTACGTGAGTCCATGCGCGCGGGCCGCGGCGTTGATACGCGTGATCCACAGCTTGCGGAACTCGCTCTTCTTCACCCGGCGATCGCGATAGGCATACTGCCCGGCGTGATCCACCGCAGGCTTGGCCGTGCGGAACAGCCGGTGGCGGCTGCCGCGGTAGCCCTTGGCGAGCTTCATGACCTTGCGGCGGCGGTTGCGTGACGCTGGGGCGTTGGTAGCGCGTGGCATGACGTGGACCCTCTTTTAGTGTTGCGGCCCGCATAGCGGACCCGAATTCAGCCTCGATGAAAACGGCTTGGTTACGGCCGTCCGTAGGGAAGGCAGTGTTCGATACGCTTCTGATCGCCGTCGGAAATCAGCTCGCGCTTACGCAGGCTCCGCGCGCGCTTGGCGGATTTGCTCGCCATCTTGTGGCGGGCGCCGGCGCGCTTGAACTTGAACTTGCCCGACTTCGTCATACGGACGCGCTTGGCGACCGCTTTGTTCGTCTTCAGCTTCGGCATTCTCTTTCTCCTCGCGCCGCGCAAGGCGCGACGACTGCTACTCAACCCGGCGTCTTCGACGGCGAGATCACAATGCTCATGTTTCGGCCTTCCATTCGCGTGCGCTTCACGTCACCCGTTTCCACGATATGGTCTTTCACCGCGGCAACGATTCGCACAAGCAAATCCTGACCAAACTCCGGGTGCGCCATTTCACGCCCACGGAACATGATAGTCAACTTTACCTTGTTCCCCTCTTCGAGGAACTCTTTCACGTGGTTCGTCTTGAACTCAAAGTCATGGTCCGATATTTTCGGACGATACTTAATCTCTTTGATTACGATCGTGTGCTGGTGCTTGCGCGCTTCCTTCTGGCGCTTGCTCTGCTGATAACGGTACTTGCCGTAATCAATCAACCGGCACACGGGAGGCTGCGCCATCGGCGCGACCTCGACCAAATCCAATCCCCGCGCTTCGGCCTCACGGACCGCGTCTTCGGGGCGCATGATCCCGAGCTGCTCACCCTTCTCGTCAATCACTCGGACCTGCGGACACCGAATCATCTCGTTGATTCGGGTCTTGTCGGCTTTCACTGGCTTGGTGGTGATGCGAACATCCTCCTGTTTTGCCCACCGCCCACGCGGCACTGCGCACATTCGCAGCGGGCCTCGCGGCATAAAACAACTCGCGCGGCAGGGCATTCCCCAGCCGCGCGAGACAGATTACACCTACTTCTGTATCGTCGACCCGCCGAGCGCGCCAAAGGCGGCTGCCGGGTGAGAAGCCGGGGCTCCTACTTGAAGCGCAAATCTTACCAAATGACCGCTTGACGGGTCAACAAACCATCCCCACCGCGGTGACACAAGCATCCACCTGCATTATTCGTAGCGCCGCCGTCCCGGCGGCAAAGGCGTACTATCGATCCTCGCGAAAGACAACCACAGGTGCGAAGTTCGGTTGCGCTAGAAATAGCGACGCCCTCCCATTGCCGGCGAGACGCCGGCGCTACGAAAAACCGGTCGCACTTCCTCTGCGCCCCTTTGCGCTCCCCTCCGCGTCCTCTGCGGTTACTTGACCCTCAGGTTCCTATCTATACGTCATCCGTTGCACTCGTCACCGGAAGCCTGTCGCGAAACAAGGGGAATTCCATTTCCGAAAATGGAAAATCGAAAAAGAAAGTGCAACAGACGAGGCATATCTATAGAGGGAGCGATCGAAGGTGGAGCGGTAGAACCAGCGCGGCGGGTTATTTCGCGGGCGGCACGTCCTCGCGGACGAGGCGTATGCCGGTGGAGGCATAAGGCCGGTTGGTGTAGACCGGATACCGCTGGGCCGAGCGGAGCTGGTAATCCCGGCTATCGAAGGCCCCGCTGCGGATGATGCGCGACGAGCCCGTCTCGGGCCCCTTGGGGTCGGTCACGGGGCCGTCATCCGGAAAGGGATACGCGCCGTACCAGTCGCTGCAGAATTCCCAGACGTTGCCGTGGATGTCGTAGAGGCCCCACGGGTTCGGCTTTTTCGAACCGACGGGATGCGCGTAGTGTTCCTTGACCCCGCCTGTGTTGGAATTGAACCAGCCATGCTCCTGGAGCTGGAAGCCCTCGTGCACACCGAAGCTGTAGGGCGTCGTCGTGCCCGCGCGGCACGCGTACTCCCACTCCGCCTCGGTCGGCAGGCGATACGGCCCTTCCTGTTCCTTGTTGAGCTTACGGGTAAAAAGATTCGCGTCGACCCAGGTCATCATCGACGCCGGGCCGTTTTCGGCATAGGGAATGCCGTCCTTGCCCTGCCACGGCTTGGTGTCCATCACCGCGGCCCATTGGTCTTTTTTAATCTCATACTTGCTCATCCAGAACCCTTTGGTCAGGATGACTTCGTGCTGCGTCTCATCGCGGCCTTTGCCGTATTCGCCCGCAGGACTTCCCATCTGGAATTTCCCCGCGGGAATCCAGACGAACTCGATGCCGTCAAAGGTGCGCGCCTCGCCCGGCTGCGGCAATTTCGGCGCGCTGGGTCCGCCGCCGATCATCGAATACGCGCCGAACATCACCAGCAATGCAACTGCCGCGATCACTACATAGCGGCGGTTCTTGCGCGCCGTCGCCCAGGACAAGGCCGAGCGCGCAGCGGGCGCAACGGCGGTCGCCGTCTTTGCAGCGATGTCCTTCGCGACAGCGCCTTTGGACGCCGCAGGTTTTCCGGATGACAATGAACTCGGCGCAGCAAACGCGGGTTCATCGGGGACCGGTTCGCCCTGCAATCGCTTGATCGCGCCGGCGAGCCGCTCGATGTGATTCTCGAGCGGAGGATCCCACGCATCGATCCATTGACTCGACGACAGGAACAAGTGCAACGACGCGCTCGGTTGGATCTGACGCAGGCGAATCGGGAACACCGCCTTGCCCGCGCTGAACGCGACTTCGACTTCGCTCTTGCAGTGCCGCGATGTGTTCGCGTGCTCGGAGAGCACCAGCACGAAACCGATCGCGTCCTTGATGCCGTCCATGATGGACTCGGCCCAATCCGCGCCCGGCGGAACGTCGCGCGGGGCGATCCAGCAGGAAATACCGCGGGCTTCGAGCAGGCGGCAGACCTCCTGCGCGCCTTCGGCGTCTTTCGTGGAATAGCTGATGAAGATGGACTTGGGCATACTCACCGTATCAATACGAGAGCAGGATGATAACGTACCGGGGAATCATTGACAATCCTGCGTATCCTGCGCCACTCTCGTGGCGTGCACCAATCTCGTGCGCGGCATACGAGGCAGATGGCGAATGAGCAATCTCAGCGGACTTACCAAAAGACGATACTGGCCCCTGCTCTTGGCCGGCTGGATCGCCACCCTCGTGCTCGGCCATTGGGGTTTCACGATCTACTTCCGCGAGCAGGGTGAAATTAAGACCTTCGTTGATATCGCCTATCTCGACTTGCAGTTGTACAAGCTCTCTGGCGGTTCGGTCTCCGGCCACGTCCCATGGCAGCTCAACATCGCGCGCATCGCGGCGCCGTCGATCGCGGCAATAGCAATTTTCCGCGCGATGTTTCTATTCCTCGGCGATCGCGTCCGCGAAAGCCGGGTTCGCCGCCTGCGCAACCACATCATCGTATGCGGTGCGGGTGAGGCCGGGGTGCACATCGCGGCGAGCGCACGGGATGCGGGGCTAAAGGCCGTCGTGATCGATCGCGAATCGGGTACGGCGTCTCTCGACAAATGGAAAGCGCAAGGTGGTTTCTATATCGCTGGAGACATGAGCGAGCCGGAGACGCTTCGCGCGGCCGCCGTGCAGCGGGCGCGCGCGCTTGTGGCCGTCTCCGGCGACGACGGGAAGAACGCGAACATTGCGTTATCCGCACGCCGCGCGCTTGAAAAGACGAAGCGTGAAACGCCACTCGTGTGCCATGTGCAGCTCATCGACTACGATTTGAGCTCATTATTTCGATCGAGTCCTCTCTTTCGCGATACGAGCGGCGTGACCGAGATGCGCGTGATGAACGCCTACGACACCGCTGCGCGTGTCGCGTCGAGTGCGCATCCGCTCGATCGGGAAACCATCGGCGCCGATGATCCGCGTGTGCCCCAGCTGATTCTACTCGGATTCGGCCGGATGGGCGCCTCACTGGCTCTGCAATACGCGAAGATTGCCCACTACGCGAACGGCAGGCCGCTCGAAATCGCGGTCTTTGATCGTGCGGCGTCCATGCGTGAGAAAGCCTTCCTCGCGCGCCATCCCGGATTGAAAAATATCTGTGCGCTCCGATTTCACGAGTGCGCCTTCGACGATGCGAGTGCTATTGAGGAAGTGTGCAGCCTTGCGTGCCGCCCGAACGCGCTCAGTACCGTTGCGATTTGCCTCGACGGCGATTCGCAGAGTCTGGCCTTCGGGTTAGCAGTACAGACCGCATTGCGCGGAACCCGGGTGCCAATCCTTGTCCGCATGAGTTCAAAAAATGGACTCGCGGCCTTGCTGGGCGACGCACCTCCCGGCGGACAACTCGTGCCCTTCGGCATGCTGGAGCAGGTCTGCGACTGGACCGCACTCGATTCGGAGCCGCTCGATCGGCTCGCCAAGGAAGTTCATCGACTGTATCAGCTCAAGCGCGAAGCCGAAGGTGCGGCAGAGACCGCTGTCCTTCCGCCCTGGCGGGAACTCGATCCGACCTTGCAGGATTCCTGCAGGCAGCAGGCGGACCATCTTCCCATCAAGCTGCGCACCTTGCGCTGCGTGGTCGAGAACGGCGCAGGGGCACCGATCGAATTTCGCGCGGACGAAATCGAAATCCTTGCGCGCATGGAGCACCGGCGCTGGGTGGCGGAGCGCTTCCTCGCGGGATGGCGACCGGGTCCGAAGGACAACGCGAACAAAATCACGCCGTACCTTGTGGACTATGATCTGCTCGACGATACAATCAAGGACTACGACCGCGATACCGTGCGCAATCTGCCCCGACTGATCGAGATGGCCGGCGGGCACATCCGCCGCGTTTAATTCCAGGCGTAGACGAGCGACATGTAATAGGTCGTGTCGAGACTTTCGATCTCAGGCAAAGGATCGGAATCAAACTCGTTGCGGACGCCGAGCCGGAGTTTCCATCCCGTGGAACTGCTGAGCGGCAAATCCGCGGCGTTCTCCGCAGTCGCGCGCCAATCGTCCACGTCGGTTGGATCCACAAAATACGTCAGCGTGCTGTTGAACCGGAGCCACTGGCGGACATCGAGGCGATAATCGTAGCCCGCTTCGGCAAGCGGCTTGTCATCGGAAGAACCATCGCCAAATTCCTCGTGCTGATACGCGAGACCGCCGCGAATTTTGAGGTCCTGCCGCGGACTGCGGATGAGGAAATACCCGAGACCGCCGGCGAGCGTCGTGCGCAGATCGAGATTCTCGAATTCGTCGTATTCGAGCTCAAGGCGTGTATAGGCGAAAAGACGCGGAGAAAGATCACGCTCGTAACGCAGCCCGCCGATGAGTTCGTTTTTCGATTGTTCGCCGTTCGATTCTTCATATTGGCCGTGCAGATAAAGTGTCAGACGATCCTTGATGTCCATGCGCGTCGCGGTAAAGCCGGCCAGCGCGGCAAAGCGCTCCGAATTGCCTTCCGAACCGTTCAGGCCGAGTTCCGCGCGGCCCGTCCAGTTTGCAGGAGGTTTCGGCGCGCCGGGCGGCGGTACGGGCACGACTTCGCCAATCGACGGCACCTCGATTGGGGCTGGCGCGTCTTTTTGCAGGACCTCCTGATGGCCTTCCACGAATTGCAGGCGGCCGGTGAAAACACCGCCGCCTTTCAGCGTGATGGTTTGATCGGCATCGGTTGAGATGCCGGCAATCTTGGTCACTGGAATCCGAAGCTCACCCGCGAAATCGGTCGTCACGACGAGCATGCCTTCCTTGACCGACGTAACAGTACCGCGCACCAGTGAGCCGTCGAGCAGATGGACTTCGTCTGCTGACGAAGACACAGGATTCATCAATGCGGCGGCCGACAGCAGTAAGAGAAAATAGGAAAATCGTGGATGTGCCAGGCGATTTGTCGGATTCATGAGAGGAGATTCCGGCGGTTCAGACGACACGGTTCCGATTGCATTCAATCCAGGTCTTCACGCGAGACGCCATCGAAATCGAGAATGAAGTCCGGCCCGAATGCCATCGACGGCGTGCGAAAGCCCGGCTGCACGGCGCCGGAAGCCACGCGCTTGGCAATTTCCCACGCGGTGCTGGCCGTCAACGCGTAGCCCTCGCCCGTGGTCAGGCGTGCATGCTTTGTGCTGCCCGCCTTGTTCTTCGCTTCGCCCCACAAAAACGACTTGCCGGTGCGCCGTTCCTGTTCGTTCGGCCCGGCGGGCCCTGCCTGAATCTGTTTCTTGAGCAGCGACTGCACCGGACCTGAACCCATCAGCCAACCCAAGTATCGGCTCATCGTTGCCATCATCTGAAGCTGTGCAGGCGCGGACATGAACACCTGGATGTTCGGAATTCCGGTCGAATAGAACGCCGTCGACACATCGCCCCACGGAATGCTCATGGTGTCGATGGCGCCGCGGCCGAAATCGATTTTGCGCTTCTGCCAGGCCGCGGGCACGGATACGAGTTTCCCGTCCCGCCGGATCATGCCGCCCTTGTATATGTTCTCGACCATCGTCGTCGCGGTGCCGCGCGAAGGGCGGCCGATCGCCTGAAACGCGAGCGTGAGCTCCGTCGCGTCGGGCAGCCGCCGCTTGAGATGTGCCGCGAGACAGTCGCTTGGCACCACGTCGAAACCCGTCCCTGGCATGAGCAAAACGCCGGCGTCCGCCGCGCGCTTCGACATCGAGGCCATGAGTTCAAATACCTCAATCTCGCCGGTGATGTCGAGATAATGCGCTTTGGCGCGTATGCACGCTTCGCCCATCGCCTTCGCCGTGCGCGAAAACGGCCCGGCACAATTCAATACAACGCCGACACCTTCAAGGCCCTTCGCGAGTGCGGCAGGATCCTCCAATCCGAATGCGCGATGCTCGCAACCCGCCCGTTGCGCAAGCGGCACGATCTTGTCCAGCGAGCGCCCGGCCAGTATCGGCTTCGCGCCTTCGTTCTTCGCGAGTTCAATGATTAACTCCGCGGTGTATCCGTTCGCACCGTAGATCAGAATCTTGCCGGACATGGTCGCGTCTCCTGTCGAATTATTTGGCTTTCCCAAGTACTTCCGCCTGCACTTTCTGAAACAGCTCGGGATGATCGAGGTTGATCAAATCCGCGCCCGCCTCAATCGTCCGGCGGAAGGCGGCTTCATCCGGCTCGCCGACGCGGGTCATGATGCGCAGACCAAGGCTGCGGCAGGTTTCGATGAATTCCGGCGTGAGGCTGTTGATGCCGCATTCAATAAGCGTCGCACCCAGTTCGTCCTTCGCGCGCTTGACCTCTTCCGGCGATCCGGCGTTCACCTTGAGTTCCAAATCCTTGGAGAGTTCGCGGAACTGCATCGCTTGCGTCTTGTTGCCGAACCAGAAAAAGCACTGGTCTTGCAATCCGCGTTCATGAACCAGCCGGATCAAGTACGCGATGTCGGCATCCTTCACGTCGAAATAGAGTTTGATCTTGTCCTTGCAAAAATCGAGTAGCGCTTCCAGGCGCGGGATACGTTCTCCTTTGAACTTCTCCGAGAACCAACTGCCCGCGTCGAGCGCATCGATTTCCTGCGAATTGAGCGAACGAATAGCCCCGGTGCCGTCGGTCGTGCGATCGAGGGTCGGGTCGTGAAGAATGTAGTGCACGCCGTCTTTGCTGCGGCGGACGTCGAACTCAAGGTATTCGATGCCCATATCGACACAGCGCTTCGCGGCGGCGATTGTGTTTTCCGGCGCGTGGCCGTTGTCGCCGCGATGGACGACGACTTCGACCGGCTTCGCAGCGAACGCATTCCCGACGACAAAAAGCGACACGACAAGAACACGAAGCAGCATCGGCGTATCCTCAGCCCCTAGGATCGGCGCGTGGGCAATTGGACAATATAGATCGTGACGCCCACACCCACCAACAAAAACAGAATTCGAACGGGCCATAGCGGAATGAAGAAGAAAGCCGTGATTCCGAGTACATACCAAAGCACGACAAGGGCATAGATCTTGACGGCACGTGGGACGCCCTCATTGTTGCGCCAGGCACGAATGTATTCGCCAAAATAACGATTCGTGAGCAGCCAGATGTAGAAACGTTCCGAACCGCGGGCATAACAAAACGCGGTGAGCAGCAAGAAGGGTGTGGTTGGCAAAATTGGCAAGAAAATGCCAATCAAACCGATGACCAGCGACAGCATGCCGGCTGCAACGAAGAGCCACCGAACTATCGGCGAGCGAGAGAGATGGACCTCTTGGCGGAGCGATTCGGCGGTGACCGGTTCAGACTTGAGTTCGTTGTCCATGAGGCGATTGGAAGACTACCGGATCGCGTGCCGGATCACGAGTTCGCGTGTCGAAACGATTAACCAGTCCACTTCTTGCCGTTTGCAGCGACGCAATTGCGGCCGAGCTGCTTGGCGGCATACAGCGACTGGTCGGCGAGTTCGATAAGCCCTTCCTGGGCCAGATCGGCCGGCGTCATATCGGAAATACCGAAGGTCGCCGAAGCGTTGAACACCTGGCCGCTCTCCGCCGTAAAAGGAATCGAATTGAACCGCTTGCGGATGCGCTCAAGACATAGTGCCGCGAAGTCCGCACCGGCATGCGGGAATATAAGACAGAATTCGTCGCCACCAAGCCGGCCAGCAATATCTTCTGTGCGAATCTCTTCGCGGACTACGCGCGCGAAAGCCTCGAGCACCTGGTCGCCCATAATGTGCCCGTGCGTGTCATTGATCTGCTTGAACTTGTCGAGGTCGCAGAGGCACACGCTGAGCGGATGCCGGTGGCGCCGGGCCAAACTCATGCTCTGGCGAAGCTGATCCATCAGATAGCGGCGGCTATAGAGGCCCGTCAGTGCGTCGTGGTAGGCCTGGCGGCGTAACTGCTCCTGCTCGGTGATGTCCGTGAAGATAAAGAGCCGGCCGCCCTGTTTCGATCCCGCGTCGACGATCGTGCTCGCACGCACCAGCGCCGGGAATGTCGTGCCGCCCGAGGCGATCATTTCGACTTCACAGCTAAACGTGCCCAGCGCGGCCACGTTTTCTTTCATTGTCGTGGCCACCGTCGGATTCACAAAGAGTTTGCGCAAATCATACGAAGGCGCCGATTCGTCGTTCGTTCCGAACAAACTCTCGTACGCGGCGTTCGCGTAGATCACTGCACCCGAGGCGTCCGTAATCAGGATGGAATCGCCGGCGCCGTCGAAGGCCGCTTCAATCGTCTTGAGACGCCGCTCCGTTTCCTCCTGGCCTCGCATCTGCCGAAGGATGACCTCTTCCGTCCGCGCGCGTTGCCGATTCTCGCGCTGAAGATCGACTCCCAGCTTTTCCAGTTCGTGCAGGCGGACATCCAGTTGGACGTTACGCCGTTCAAGATAGCGAAGGTGGGCGCGAGCTGCTTCGGTCAGTCGATTGTTGAATTCAGCATGCCGGAGCGCGTGGTCGATCCATCCGCGCGTGATCGGCCGCGGCAACACCTCAAAGGCATCGAGGTCCATGCGGCCCAAACGCGCGGGCGTTTCACCTTCCGAGGCAACAATCACCACCGGAGTGTCCGGGGCTTCCTTGCTCAGCGCCAGCAAAATCTCGGATGCGTCATCCGGCGGAAGCGCCGCATCAAGGAACACGGCCATCGGGCGCGACGCACGCAATTGCTGCAGTCCTTGCGCCGCGTCCTCGGCCTCGAGCAACGAATAGCCGCGAGCCCGGACGAAGTCGCCGACCACAACATGCAGACCGGGGTCGTTGTCGATCAACAACACCGAACCGTTCGTGGGCATCGCAGACTTCATGCTTCCCCCGGACGAGCGCCGCACGCGCGGCTGATCTCGTCAAGCAAATTCCCCTAGCCTCACAATAGCAAAACAGCCATTGCGGATTTACGGCAACTCCCGATGATATTCCCCCACCCGAAGCTACCGCCACATCGCTGGCCGCGCCGCAACCCCAGTGCGGCAAAGGATCAAGACCGATATCGGATTTCCGTTCGGGGCAATTCCGGCACCAAAAAGGCCTGTGGAAAAGACGTGAACTACTGCACGGTGGCCGAAACCGTCCTTTCCCGAATTCTATGCATTCTACGAAAGTGACCTCAAAAACTCAATTATTGACTGCCATTTCGTTAGAAATCCGTTATACAGCGGGATAATCCGGTTGTGGATAACTTGTGAATTCACGACCCTCCGCGTCCACAGTAAAAGGGAACTTGCGCCGATGGGCGGGGTTTCCCGGCTTACACCTATCAGCATGCGGCTGGAGGCACGGCGCGGGCACGTGATAGGGTTTGCCCCCACTCCGAAGTTGATACGCGTGGCCCCGGCCCAATTCCGGATCGGGTCCAATCACACAGGGATGACGAGCAATGCACACACAGAAGTTAGTCACGTATTTGACAGTTCTCCTCCTCGCCGCTTCCGTACCGGCGCAAGCGCAGTCCGTGAATGACATTCTCGGACCGTGGGTCGCCACGATCAATGCCGCGGGGCAGGAGCGGGACATGAATATCTTGGTTACGCAGGAAGGCGGAACGCTCGGTTTGACGCTTTCAACGCCGCAAGGCGATCAGCCAGCGGAAGACGTTTCCTACGAAGGCAAGATTCTGCATTTCACCATCAAGTTCGGCCCGGCGGAAATCCCGATTGCGGTGACGGTAGAGGGCGATACCTTCTCCGGCAAGGCCGATTCCCCCTTCGGTCCCGTCGACATCAAGGGCAAGAAGGTGTCGGAAGCAGAATTGGCCAAGCAGCGCGAAGCACTCCAGCCGCTGGTCGGAGACTGGGAAACCTATTCCGAATTCCAGGGTAAGCGCATTGAAGGAAAATTCCGGGTTGAGATCGTCGATGGCCGGCTGATGGGTGCGGATGCAAGCGGCTCGCAGGGAATTCGCACGCAGGGCCTCGTCCCGCTGCAGTTGAACGGCGATCGCCTCATGTGGCGGATCGCGGTGCCCTTCGTCACCGAAGATGGCGCATTCGTCAACGTCACGCTTGATCGCCAGGCAATGACCTTCAAGGGCACGGTGAAGTCCTCGCTCGGAGACATCCCCCTGACCGGAAAATACGTCGACACGACGAAACTTGTACAGGCGGCCTATGACGACCCCACCGGCGTGATCGGCGATTGGGACCTGCAGTGGACCGTGGGCGAAGAGACCGGCCCGGCGAAGATGACCATCGTCGAAAAAGACGCGCGCCTGCATGCGTCGCTGAGCGCGGAAGCCGGCAACTACGAATCGACCTCGGTGGAATACAGCAAGATCGGTGAAACCATGGGCACGCTGCGCGTCCATACTTCCATCCCGGCGATCAGCGAAGATGAACTCGTGTTCGAATTCATCATCGACGGCGACACCTTCGAGGGCGAAGAGATCTATACGAACGGCGAAATCACGGTGACCGGCAAGAAGACCTCGGGCACACCTTCGGCGGCGGCCGGCGCTCCGGCTCCGAGTGGCGTCACGGCAAAGGCCGTGATGGGCATGCTCGACGCGGACAAGGACGGCAAGATCACCGAGGCAGAGGCGCCGGAACAGCTCAAGCAATTTTTCGGCGTGGTCGATGCGAACGCCGACGGCGGAATCGATGAGACCGAAGCGCAGACGATCGCCGATTTCATGAACTCCCAGGGCGGCGGCGCGGCTCCGGCGGCGGCTGAACCGGAAGCGGCGGCTCCGGCCGGTAACGTCGATGCCAAGACGGTGATGGCCATGGGCGACATCAACAAAGACGGCAAAATCACTCCAGAAGAGACTCCCGAGGACATGCGCGGCATGTTCCAGTTCGTCGATCGCAACAAGGACGGCGGCATCGATGCGGCGGAAGCCGAAGTCGTCGCGCGCGCCCTGAACGCCCAGATGGCGGCGGGCGGCGGCGAGGGCGGAGTGACGCCGGAATTGCTCCAGACCATCCTCGATGTAAACGAGGACGGCAAGATCGACATGGAAGAGTCGCCGGAAGAACTCAAGCAGTTCTTTACCATGGTGGACGTGAACCAGGACGGCGGCATCGATTTGACTGAAACGCAGATGGTTGCGGATTTCGTGAATGCGCAGGCAAATTCGGGCGCTGCTGCACCGCAACAGTAACCGAACACTGCTTTAGAAACTGCGGCGTTTTGCCGGTTCCACGCGGCGAGACGCCGCTTTCGCATTAGATACTTTACTCGGCCTCCGCGCGGCGAGTACCATGTGCCGTTCGCGCCAATCACTCAAGACTTTCGGGAGACAACCATGCCACACGGCGGAATTCTCGCGGGCCGCGCCTTCAAGAAAATGGGCACTACCTGCATCTTCACCCTGAGCGGCGGCCACATCATGCCGATCTACGTCGGCTGCCGCGAGCAGGGAATCAAAGTCATCGACGTGCGTCACGAGCAGGCGACGACGCACGCCGCCGACGCGTGGAGCCGCCTGAACCCCGGCAAGGTTGGTATCGCGGTGGTGACCGCGGGCCCCGGCGTCACCGATTGCGTCACCGGCGTCGCGAACGCCTGGCGCGCGAACTCGCCCATTCTCGTCATCGGCGGGCAGGGACCTTTTGCGAACCTCGGGCGCGGCTCGTTGCAGGAAATGGATCACGTCGCGCTGATGCGGCCGATTACGAAGTGGGCCGGCGCGTGCTACGACACCGAGCGCATCCCCGAGTACATCGAACTCGCCGTGCGTCACGCGGTCACCGGCATCCCCGGACCCGCGTTTCTCGAAATTCCGATGGACATTCTGATGAACGACGTCAACGAGACGAACGTGCGCTATCCCGATATCCGCACCGCGCCTCCCCTCGTCACGCCGCAATCCGGCGAAGTACGCAAGGCGCTCGACGTGCTCGCAACCGCGAAGCGCCCGATGCTGATGGCCGGCACGAGCGTGAAATGGTCGATGGCGCAAGAGCCGCTGCAACGTTTCCTGAACGCGTCCAAGATCCCCGCCTACGCCAACGGCATGGGCCGCGGAACGATCCCGAACGACTCCCCCCTGCTCTTCAACCGCACGCGGCGCGATGCGATCAAAAATTGCGATGTGATCGTGCTTGCGGGCTGCATCCTCGACTTCCGCATGAAATTCGGCGCGGATATTCCGAAGACGGCCAAAGTCATTCAACTCGAAATGGACAACCTCCTCATCGGTCAGAACCGCGGTGCGGATGTTGCGCTCGTCGGCAATCTCGCGTGCAGTTTTGATGAGATGGTGCGCGTGATGAAGGATGCGGGCGTGAAGATCGACCACTCGGCCTACGCGAAGGAATTGCGCGCGCAAGAGCAAGCGCTCGAAGCCAAGCTCGCGGGCAAGCAGGCCTCTGACAACGTGCCGATCGAGACCTCGCGCTTCTGCAAGGACGTCGCCGATTTCGTCGCGCAGGACGACAACATGATCGTCATCGGCGACGGCGGCGATGTGGTCGCGGAGTCGGCGAAGGTGGTGCCGATCCCGAAGAAGGGCCTCTGGATGGACCCTGGTCCGCTCGGCACGCTCGGCGTCGGCGCGCCCTTCGCCCTCGCGGCGCAAGAAACCTATCCCGATCGCAAAGTGCTCATTATTTACGGCGACGGCTCTTTCGGCCTCAACGGTTTCGAGTTCGACACCGCCGTCCGATTCAACTATCCCATCGTGGGCATCGTCGGCAACGACGCCGCCTGGGGCCAGATGATGCGGCCGCAGGGCGCGTTCTACGGCGAGCACATCGGGACGCTGCTCAACCACACGCGCTATGAAAAAATTGTCGAAGCGATGGGCGGCCATGGGGAATTCGTCGAGAAACCGCAGGACATCAAGCCCGCACTCGAACGCGCGTTCAAGTCCAAGAAACCGGCGCTTGTCAATGTCGTTCTACGGCGCGATACGGAATATAAGGGCGGCGGATACATCTAAACCAAGATTAAAGAATTCGCGATACAGACGCGGGCACGCAGCCCGCGTCTTTTTTCTTTGCAATACCAGATCGCGCAGAATGCCAGGATGCCCGAAACTCCAGTCGGTATTTACATCCACGTTCCCTATTGCCGCGTCGCGTGCCCTTATTGTGACTTCGTAAAACGCCCCACACCCGGCGACGCGCCAGAAGAATTCGCCGACGCCCTGTGCCGCGAGATCGCTGAGTACGTCGGCCCAACATCAGCACGTTCCATCTTCTTCGGCGGAGGCACGCCGTCGCTGCTTAGCGAGAAAGCATTTGCGCGCATCTTCGAAGCGCTTGGCTCGCAATTCCAAATCGCCGAGGGTGAAATCACGATAGAGGTGAACCCTGACGACGTGACGCCGGAACGCGCACGCTTCTGGCACGAACTCGGCGTGAACCGCCTGAGCCTCGGCGTGCAAAGTTTCGACAACGAAGTATTGAAATTTCTCGGGCGCTGCCACGACGCGGACACGGCGCGTCGCGCGTGCGGTCTCGTTGGCGAGCATTTCGACAACTGGGGCATCGATCTTATTTTCGGCGCGAAACCGCCGGAGGCTTGGGACGCCAGCATTGCCGAATGCTTGCGCTTCGCGCCGCCGCACATCTCGGCCTATGGCCTTACCTACGAAGAGCGGACCCCTTTTTGGAAACAGCGCCATCAGGCGATCAGCGAGGACATCGCGCTGGAACAGTATCGCCACGCCATGAATGCGCTCCGCGCGGCGGGCTACACGCACTACGAAGTCTCGAACTTCGCGCGGCCCGGCTTCGAGTCCGCGCACAACCTGATCTACTGGCACAACGAGGAGTACGCCGCCTTCGGCCCTGGAGCGGTCTCGTATCTCGGCGGCGTGCGCGCGCGAAACCTTTCTAACATCTCCGCCTACCTCACGCAGCCTGGCGCGAAAGAAGAAACTCTGATCCTCCTGCCGCGCGAGGTCAAAGTCGAAACGCTCATCCAACACTTCCGCACGCGCGCCGGAATCACCCGCGCCGCCTATCGCGCGCGGTTCGGTTGCGCGATCGAAGACGATTTCGGCGATACGATGCACACGCTCGCCGCGCGCGGCCTGATCGCCGATGATGGTGAGCGCCTCTCTCCCACGCAGCTTGGTTATGAGCTGAACAACGAAATTGGGCTGGCATTGGTCTGACGCGGTCGCGCGGGAGCGCGACCCTCCCGCGCCCAATTGACGGCCCTGTTCCATCAACGTAGAATAAACACCGGCTGCCGGATGTACTTCCTGCGAGGCTCGGAGTCCGCCTATCCGGTGGGACGCCGGGCACAAACACGGAACACGGACAATCACCCATGACCCGTCTAATGAGCAGCATGCGATGGATGGCCGTTACGCTGTGCGCGCTCGTTCCCGCGCTCTCCATCGCGCAAGACGCTGTTCCGGCCGCACCCGCCGAAAAATCCGTGGTTGTCTGCAAAATCACCGGCGAGATCGACCCCGGCATGGCGGTCGTGGTGAAGCGCGCCATCGCGGAGGCCACAAAACAGAAATCCGCCGCCGTAATTTTTCGGATTGACACACCCGGGGGTCGCGTAGATTCCGCCGTGGACATCGCCACCGCGATCACCGCCGCGCCTCTGCGCACGATTGCCTATATCGAAGGCATGGGCGCGATCTCCGCCGGCGCGCTGATTAGTTTCTCCTGCGACGACATCATCATGTCCCCCGGCAGCGCCATCGGCGCAGCGACCCCGGTAATTCCGACGGCCGAAGGCCTCATGCCCACGGGCGAGAAAGAAGTTTCCTTCATGCGCGCGAAGATGCGTTCGCTCGCCGAAAGCAATGGACACAGCCCCGACCTCGCGCAGGCGATGGTTGACAAGGACATCGAGCTGCGCGGTTTCCGCGGCGCGAACGGCAAGTACACGATCTACACCGTTGGCGGCACGCCGGTCAGCGACGAGGAACAGGCTGAAACCACACCCGCACCGAAGTCGCCCGTCGAAGAAATTCTCCGGACCGTCACCGGCGAGCCCTTGCCGCCGCCGCAGCCCAAGCCGGTCCAGGAAATGGAGTCCGCACCGGCCGTTGTGCACGATCCCGGCACGGTCGTCTATCCCGACGACAGCGAACTGATCGACGCCGCGGGCAAACTCCTCACGCTGACGCCCACGGAGGCGGAGAAATACGGACTCATCCCCGTGATCGCAAACGGTTTCAATGGCGCACTCGCCCACTACGAACTCTTCGGCGCCAACCTGCACATCATCGAACCGAACTGGGCCGAGAAAGTCTTCCGCTTTCTTACGAGCCCCACAGTCGCCGGCCTGCTGCTCATGGTCGGCCTCGCGGCAATTTACTACGAGATCAAGACCGCCGGTTTTGGCCTGGCCGGTGTCGTTGGCGCGGTCGCGCTGATACTCCTCTTCGGCGCGCACTTCGTGCTGGGTCTCGCGGAAACGATCGATCTCGTGCTGGTGTTGGCGGGGATTATTCTTATCGTCACCGAGGTCTTCATCCTTCCCGGCTTCGGCGTCGCCGGTGTCGCGGGAATCCTCATGCTACTCGCGGGCACTTATCTGGCCTTGGTAAACTTCACCTTGCCGGAGTACAGTTGGCAGTACGACCGGCTCAACGATGTGGTCTATTCCCTCTTGCTGGCGATGGGCACTTTCGCGGTGCTCGTCATTGCAACGTGGAAATTGCTACCCCGGTCGCCGATGTACCGCGCGATGGTCCTGAACGCGGCGCAAGAGACCGCGCAGGGGTACACCGCGCCCGTGCAGGACGTTGCACCGCGGGTGGGTCTGCGCGGCAAGGCGACCAGCACGCTGCGGCCGGCGGGGCGCGCGCGCTTCGGCGATGAAACGGTGCAAGTCGTCACCCGCGGGGCCTTTATCCCGACGGGTACAGACGTGGAGATCATCGAAGTGGATGGCGGCCGCATTGTGGTCGAACGCACCGAAGGAGCTGCGTGATGGATACCCGGCTCGCGATCATCGGAATGCTCAAGCACTTGCTCGAGGACTCTGTCGTCCTGCATCAGCAGGGCGCTGGATACTACAGTTGCACGCCCATCATCCACCGCTACAACAAACTCCTGGCGCAAGCCCAGCGGCTGTTCCCGGCGGGAGACGGACTCATTGGCACCTTTGAGCCGCAACGCGAAACCGATCCAAACGACCCGGCGGATAAAATGAAAGTCATGCAGGCCATTCGCGTGGAGGTCGGACAATTGATCTCGCTGCTTGAATCGCTAGGCGCCGAAAACACGGCGGGGAGTTCCGCCGCATGACGCCGGTCATTCTGTTGTTCCTCGCAGGCGTCATCCTCATCTTTTCGGAGTTCTTCATTCCCGGAATCACGATGGGCGTCGTCGGCGGTATCCTCATCGTCCTCAGCATCGCGATCGGCTGGCAGCGTTTTCCCGAATATGGCGTATTCATTCTCACCGGCGAAGTCACCGGCGTCGTCATCATCATCGCGTTCGGATTGTTTCTCCTCGCCAAGACCCCATTGGGCAGTGGACTGGTGATGAAAGCGAAACAAGACGTCAGTGAAGGTTTCGCCTCGTATGCGCAGGACCCCGCGATCGTGGGCACCGTTGCACTCGTGCACACAGCACTTCGGCCGGCGGGATCCATCATGATTGGTTCACAGCGCATCGACGCCGTCTCAAATGGCACCTTCATCGATGCGGGAAGCTCTGTCCGCATTGTCCGCGTCGAGGGCCACCGCGTGGTATGCGAAGAAGCGTCGCTCGCAAATGCCCAACGGAGCGCCGGATGACGGGGGGCTACGCCGCACTGGCCGTTCTCATTGCCGCCTTGTTCACAACGGTGGCAGGAGTAGCGCTCTACATTTACTACGGCCGGCTCATTATGCGCTCGAGGGTTGTCGGCGCTCCGGTGAGTTTCAAAAAAATGATGCGGATGACGCTGCAAGGTCTGGACGCGAATGCCGTCGTGATCGCCTACCTCAACGCTCATAGCGCGGGTATCCAAGTGACGCTGGAACGCCTCGAAGCCGTGGCGCGCGAACAGGGCGATCCGCGCACGGCCGTCAAGGGGCTTATTGCGGCGAAAGCGGCGGGGACGCATGCATCATTGGAAGAGACTGAACTGGGCCGCAGTACCGCAACATAAAGCAAATTGCTGGTACTGAGAATTTCTGTCGAGTTGAGAGGTAGTATCAGCGCAGAACGTAATCGGTTGGTGCGCAAGCGCCGCAACCTGAGGAAAACAGTATGGACGCGGGTGTGTTGGGTGTAGTGATCGTGGTGTTCCTCGTCCTGCTGGGCGTGGTCGTGTTCTTCGTCGGGATGAACTTCCTCGGCGTGTGGATCCAGGCGATGTCCGCCGGTGTCCACGTAAGCTTCATCCGCCTCGTGGCCATGCGCCTGCGGCGCGTCAGCGCGCGGGTCATCGTCGAAAGCCGCATCACGGCCGTCAAAGCGGGCTTGGAGATTAGCTACGACGACCTCGAAGCCCATTACCTCGCGGGCGGCAATGTCGTGAGTGTGGTGCGTGCACTGATCGCCGCTTCGAAAGCCAACATTGTGCTTTCCTTCAAGAAGGCCACCGCGATCGATCTCGCGGGTCGCGACGTCTTCGACGCCGTGCAGACTTCCGTAAAGCCGAAGGTCATCGATTGCCCAGATCCGACGAAAGGGCCGAGCACGGTGGCTGCGGTAGCGATGGACGGCATCCAGATTAAGGCCAAGGCGCGCGTGACTGTGCGGACGAACCTCGAGACCCTCGTCGGCGGCGCAACGGAGGAAACGATCATCGCGCGCGTGGGCGAAGGCATCGTGACGACGATCGGCAGCGCGGCCTCGCACAAGAAAGTGCTCGAGAATCCGGACTCCATTTCCAAAGTCGTGCTCGCGCGCGGCCTGGATTCCGGCACCGCCTATGAAATCCTTTCGATCGACATTGCGGATGTGGACGTCGGCGACAACATCGGCGCGCAGCTCCAGATGAAGCAGGCCGAGGCCGACAAGAACATCGCCCAGGCCCGCGCCGAAGAACGCCGCGCCATGGCGACCGCGCGCGAGCAGGAAATGCGCGCCGCCGTGGTGGAAATGGAAGCGCGTCTGGTCGAGGCGGAATCGCAGGTGCCCAAAGCGATCGCCGAAGCTTTCCGCAGCGGACACTTGGGCGTGATGGACTACTACAAAATGAAGAACGTCATGGCCGACACCGGCATGCGCGAATCCATCTCGAAGATGGAAGACGATCAGGGCAAGAAGAAGTAACGCAGGGACGCAAACATGGGCATCGACGACATCTTCATTGTCCTCGTTCTCGTCGCTGGCTTCGTGCTATCAGGCCTGCAGAAGCTGGCCGAGCGCTCGAAGGCCAAGCGGCGCATGATGGAAGAGGAGCGCACGACCGGTAACCGCGGAAACGCGGACGACACCATCCGCACCGCACAGCGGCGCGAACCCGCGCGCCGGGCGCAGTCGCCGCAAACGGCGCCGCCGGGGATTGAGGATGTCATCCGCCGGTTGATGGGCGAAGAGCAGGGGCCGCAAATCGAGGGGCCGGACGTGCCGAGTGCCGAAATGGAGGAAGGCGATTGGCGGCCGGTGCCTCCGCCTCCCATTCGCCGAGCGCCGCCTCAACCGCAGCGCGCGCCCGCGACTCCGCCGCGCCAGATGACTCAGCCTCCGCGCCGGCAGGCGCAGATGCCGCAGCGTCCTGTACCGCCGCCACAAAGCGCGCGCCCAGTACGCCAGCGCCCTGCGCGGACGCCAAACGAGATGGTCGCCCAGCCCCGGCGACGGTTGCCAGAGGAATTCACCCCGGAGGAATTGGAACAGCGCGAGAACGAACGCCGCTGGCGCGAGGAAATGGAACGGCGCAAAAAGCAGCAGGCCGCCCAACAAACGCAACAGGCCCAGCAACAGAAAGACTTGCCGAGGCCGCGCGCCCGGATCATGCCTTCGCGGCGCCGCGTATTTCACAGCGCAAGCGAAGTGCGGCGGGCCATCATCCTCTCCGAAGTGCTCGGACCTCCGCGTTCCATGCGGGACATCGAGGAACGCGCGTAGTCCCTCACCAACGATTTATGATGCCTCTCACTTTGCGGCGCATTGATTCGAGATCGATTCGATTTGTGTAAAGAGTGAACCATTTCCGTTTCGGTGCGCGTTCATCGAGTGCCGCTACTCACTTTTTTATGCTAGACTCCGCGCTTATGGGGGTGGCGAATTCCAATCCGGTCATCGTGCAGTCGGACCGTTCCATTTTGCTGGAAACGGACGGCCCACTCTTCGACGATGCGCGCGACGCGATCGCGTCCTTCGCCGAACTCGTCAAATCGCCCGAGCACATTCACACCTATCGCATCTCGCCGCTGTCGCTGTGGAACGCGGCCGCTGCGGGCATGGGCTCCGAACTAATTATCGGCAACCTTGCGAAATTTAGCCGGTACGACCTCCCGGAAAACATCGTCTCGGAAATCCGTGAGTATGTCTCCCGCTACGGCCGGCTCAAACTCTATAAACTCGAAGACGGCCAGCTCATCATCGAATCGCCCGACTCGATGCTCATCACCGAGCTGCTCAACAACAACCAGGTCAAACCCTACGTCACCGGGCAGCTCGGCCCGAACAAAATGGCCATCGCGCCGGGCGACCGCGGCAACATCAAGAGCGTGCTCATCAAAATCGGCTTCCCCGTCGAAGATCTCGCGGGCTACGTCTCGGGCGCACCGCTCCCTTTCGCGTTGCGGGAGACCGCGCTCTGCGGCAAACCCTTCGGCCTGCGCAAATATCAGCGGGAAGCCGTCGCAGCCTTCTGGGCGGGCGGCGCGAACCACGGCGGCAGCGGTGCAGTGGTGTTGCCGTGCGGCGCGGGCAAGACCTGCGTGGGCATCGGCGCCATCCACGCGATGCAGACGCAAGCGCTCGTACTTACGACCAACACCATCGCGCTCCGCCAGTGGAAATCCGAACTACTCGACAAGACCACTCTCAACGAGGATCAAATCGGCGAATACAGCGGCGACTCCAAGGAAATCCGCCCGATCACGCTGGCGACCTACCAGGTGCTCACCTACCGCAAGGCCAAGGACAGCCCCTTTGTCCATTTCGACCTTTTCGACAAGGGGAACTGGGGTCTCATCGTCTACGACGAAGTCCATCTCTTGCCCGCGCCTGTCTTCCGCGCGACGGCGAGCCTGCAAGCGCGTCGCCGGATCGGGCTCACGGCGACGCTTGTGCGCGAAGATGCGCGCGAGGACGATGTCTTCTCGCTCATCGGTCCGAAGAAGTACGATGTGCCGTGGAAGGTCCTCGAGAAGCAGGGTTGGATCGCGCACGCCGAGTGCCACGAAATCCGCGTGCCGCTGTCCGCCGAGGAACGCTATCGCTACGCCATCTCGGACAAGCGCATGAAATTCCGCATCGCGTCGACAAATCCGAACAAGCAGGACGTCTGTGCGCAGCTCATCGAGAAACACCGTGAGGACAATGTCCTGATTATCGGGCAATACCTCGACCAGCTCGAGGACATCGCCGACAAATTCAAGGCGCCAATCATCACCGGGCGCACGGGCACGCGCGAGCGCGAGCGGCTGTATCAGGCCTTCCGTGATGGCGAGGAAAAACTGCTCATCGTGTCGAAGGTCGCCAACTTCGCCATCGACCTGCCCGATGCGAATATTGCGATCCAGGTCTCCGGCACCTTCGGCTCGCGGCAGGAGGAGGCCCAGCGCCTCGGCCGCATCCTCCGGCCGAAGACCGACGAGGCGATCGCGCATTTCTATTCCATGGTCTCGCGCGACACCTGCGACCAGGATTACAGCGTCAAGCGGCAGCTCTTCCTCACTGAACAGGGCTACCGCTACACCATCCTCACGTCGGACCAGTTGTAGGCGGCCTCGCGGATCATGGCCGGCGTGCGCCTGATCAGCGGCGGCCCACGATCGGACCGCGCCGCGCAAATCGACACGTTCGTCCTCGAACGCCTCAGCGAATCGCTGCTGATCGTGCCTACCGACGCATACGCGCAACGTCGCGCGGCAAAGCTACTCACGCTCACAGGTCGTGCCGCGCAACTCGTTCCGCCGGTGATCACTTTTGGTAAGCTCGCCGATCGAATTCTGCACAGTTCCGAACAGCGCGCGCGTGACGTAACGTCCCTGGAACGACGCATCATCCTTGCGCGCGCGGCAACACAGTCTCGGCAGCAGGGCGCGCTCGAAAGCCTCGGTATGGCGGCCGATTCAGAAGGATTCCTCGATCATCTGCTCAGCATCATCAATGAACTTAAGCAGGCCGCCATCGAGCCCAGGCAATTCCGCGAGCATGTGCGCGATCGCCGAAATACGATGGACAAGATCGTCGCTGATGTGTATACCGCCTACCAAAAAGAATTGAAAGACGCCGGCATGGTCGATCTCCCTGGCAAGTACTGGCTGGCGCGCATCGAGTGCGAAAAGTCCACACGCCCGATCGGGCTCGGCAGCATCCAGCAACTCGTGTTCGATGATTTCGATGACTTCACGCCTTCCGAATTCGGCGTCATCAAAGCCCTTGTCGGTCACGTCGGTGATATCGTTTTCGGAATCAACGTCAATCCCGATCCTGAACAGCGAAGTCTTTACGCCACACCGCTGCATACCGTCGCGAAGATTCGCGCGGCCTTCGAGTCCGCCGTCTTCGCCGAACCCTGGATCGAACCCGCTGCGCGAAGAACATCAGAATTCATTGGCGCGACCTTGCTCGTCCGCAAAACGATACCTGTACCTGCTCAGCTCGAAAAGGATGTCGAGTTCGCCGAGTACCACACCCTCGAACACGAGATCGAATCCATCGCGCGCCGCATCAAACATCTCGTCCGCAGCGAAGGCGCCGCCCTGCCGAATATCGCCGTCGTCTGGCGGAATATCACTACCGTTGCCGCGTCGATGCGCGAAATTTTCCGGGAATTCGGAATCCCGGTGTCTGGACTGGAGGCCCGCCCCCTCAGCGAAAGCGCCGCTGCCGGGTTCATTCTCCGCTTCATAAGCGCCACGCAGACCTGGTCACCCGAGAGCGTGCTTGATGTCCTCACCGCGCCCTGGTTCGCCGGCCTCAACGCGCCACTCATCGACACCTTCCCCATCCTCGTGCGCGCCGCGCGCGTCGGCGCGTCAGAAAGAAGCTGGCGCGAAAGTATTAAGCGCCTCGCCGATTCTTTGGAGGACCCAAAGCAGATCGAACTGAAACGTCTCTGCGAACACCTCCCACACACGCGGGCCCAGGAAGGATGCAAGGCCTTGGTCAATGCGGCGGAACGATTCGGCAAGCTCGCTAAGAAGATGGATGGAAGGATGACGATTCGCGGCCGAATTGAACTTCTCGAAAAATTCATCGAGCAATGGCACTTCGCTGAAACGGTCTCCGCCATGCCCCTTGGTGTAGAGCGAGAATTCGAGGAATCAGCACTACTGACGTTGACAAATACATTCGCCATATTGCGCGAAGGCCACAAAACCGACACCGAGGCGATTGATCTGATTTCTTTTGCAAAGGTGCTCCGCCGCGCCTTCGCCGCCGCGACCGCGCAGGTTCAGGCAAGCGGCGGCGTGTCCTGCCTAGAGATGGAACCCGCGCGTTATCTGGATTTCGACTACGTGTTCCTCGCCGGCCTTACCGATACTCAGATACCCGCCGGCCGCAAACTCAGCGCGATCTATTCGGAAGACGATCGCCGTGATCTCGGCGACGCCGGCGTCACGCTCGATCGCGCCGAAGCGCACAACCAGGGTGAAATTCTGTTGTTCCAACGCATGTTCGCGATCGGGCGCCGCCGCGTCTTCGCCAGTTGGCACCGGCTCTCCCCCGGCGGATCCGTGGTGCAGCGCAGCCTCTACCTGAACGAAATCGCAGATCGCATGGGCGGGCTGAAGGCGAGCAAGCCGCAATCCCCGCTCGACGTACTCGTGCCACATCCAGACCTTGCTGCCTGCACGCGCGACGCGCAAAACATTATGGTGCCAGCCGGACACGCCACACACTTCACCGAAATCGCTGCTGCCGCACGCATGGAATCGAAACGCTACGGCTTCGACCCATTTGACGCACACGAGGGCGCGCTCTCCGCGCCGGAAAATCTTGCCCAACTCGCGGAGCATTTCAACACCGCGCACGAGTTCAGTGCCTCCCAACTCGAGACCTACGCCGAGTGCCCCTTTCAGTTCTTCCAGGAACGCGTGCTCAAACTCTTCGCAATCGAAACGCCCGAACAAGCCTTCGATCACCTCGCACGCGGTTCTGTCTTGCACGCCGCGCTCGAAGCCTTCCATGCGAGCTATCTCGGCAAGACGCTAGGCGAGATTCCCGAAGACGAAGCCGCCGCGGCAATGGCCACCGCGGCCGGCGAGGCTTTCGACGACGCTGCCCGGCGCCTGCGCAATCTGTCGCCCGGCCTCCTCGCTGCGGAACGCGCACGGATCTTGACAACCTTGCAACGGCATCTGCGCCTCACACGCGAAGCCGACAACAGCAGCGAAGAAGCATGGAGGCCCATCCATCTCGAAGAAGCCTTCGGTGGAGAGTCGCAACTGCCGCCTTACGCTCTCAGTATCAAAGAGCACGATCATCCAATTCTGCTCCAAGGCAAAATCGACCGCATCGACGAAGGCGCAGCAGCATTTCGTCTCGTCGACTACAAAAGCTCCAAGGTCGAGGCCAAGTCCGTCTCACGTGGAAGGGTATTTCAGTTAGCGCTCTACGCCCTCGCGTGCGAGGCAGCGATCATCCCCGGCTGCACCGTCGCCGAAGCCATTTACCTGGGCGTCGGCAAAGACAAGGGCACGACCTCCGCATTCCGAAAGATCGGAAAAAAACCAAACTGGGACGAACGTATCGCCGTCGCGCGTACCGCCGTCGAAGACGCCGTTAAGGGAATCCGCGCAGGAAACTTCCACCCCACGCGCGAAGGCGAACGTTGCCGCGGCTGTCCGGATGAAAAAGTCTGCCGCTTCGAACGCGTCCGTATACAGCGGAAGCCCGTGTCATGACGAAGGCGCTTACCAAACAACAAGAAGCAGCAGCCTACACCACCGGCGCGCATCTTTGCGTGGACGCCGGCGCCGGATCAGGCAAGACGACGGTGCTGGTTGAGCGCATCATGCATTTTCTCGATCGCGGCGTCGAGCTCCGGCGTATCGTCGCGATCACTTTTACGCGCAAGGCTGCCGGAGAAATGAAGGAGCGTCTGCGCGAGGCTATTCATCACCATCCTGAAAACGATTCACGCAGCATGGACAAGTGGCGCGCGCTCGAACTCGACGTTGAATCGGCGCGCATCACCACTATCGACGCTTTTTGTGCCTCGCTGCTTCACGAGAACGCGCTGCGCATCGGTCTCGATCCCAATTTTACGACGCTCGGTGATGAGGAAGCGCCGCTTCTGCGCACCGAAATGGCGGAAACAACGCTCATCTCGCTACTCGACGGCGGTGACGCAACCGCCCACCGGCTCGTCGTTGAGCATGGCCTCGATAAAGTAACTAAGTTCTTGTCCGACAGTCTGAATCAAACCGCGCGTTTTGAAGAAGCAGCAAAGGTGTATGCCGAATTGGATACACCAAGCCTCATCAAACTTTGGAAAGCACAAGCCGAGACGCTACAGAAAAGCCGTTACGAAGCACTCGCAGCTTCGCCGGACTTACTCCGAATTACCAGCATTCTTTCCTCGCTTGCGGGAGAATGCAGCGATGCTGCCGACAAATGTGAGACACTCCGGCGCGATACGCTTCGATTTGTCGACATGCTGCGCGATCCGGGCAACATCGGCAGCATCCGGAAAGGCATCGCCGGGCTCGGCGAACTCGACCTCCGCGGCGGTAGCGCCAAATCATGGTCCAGCAAGGATGCGATGGCAAGGGTCAAGGCGGCAGCCGATGAGGCCCGAGACCTCGCAGCGGAATATAAAGAACCAGAATACTTGCCCGAAATTGAAGCTGCGGCCGCACAGTTGACGCTGGACATGATCGCGGTCTTCACCAAAACTCTCGGCAACTATCGCGAAGCAAAGACGGCGCGCACCGCGCTCGATTTCGCCGACCTGCTGACACTGACCGTCCGGATGCTGCGCGAAAAACCTGAACTCCGCGCCCGCGTCGCGGGCGGCATCAGCCACCTGCTTATCGACGAATTTCAGGACACGAACCGCGCACAGCTAGACCTCGCCACGCTTCTCGCTGAGGAATGCCACGCCGAACTTTTCGTAGTCGGCGACGCCAAACAGTCCGTCTATCGCTTCCGTGGCGCGGAAGTGGATGTTTTCGCGCAGGCAAAGCAATGGACCCACCAGACGCTGCGGCTCGACGAAAACTTCCGTTCCATTGCTCCGCTGATCGCATTCATCAATGATTTTTTCCACACCAGCCGGCTCCTAGCGCGCGTCGAGCCGGGATTCCATCACCTCACCGCCGCACGAAACGACGCTCCTGCGGGACCATGCATAGAGTTCCTGATTCCCGAAACAGAGGATTTATCCGGGGGTGACGACGGCGAAGCGCCGGCCGACAGCCGATCCCGCGAGGCTGAACTCGTCGCAGGCCGCATCGCCGAACTCTGTGGGCCCAGCGGCACTCAGGTCTACGACAAAGTCCTAAAAACGTGGCGGCCCGCGCAATTCGCGGACATCGCCATTCTCTACCGCGCCGGCACTCATGCGGAAGTCTACGAATCGGCGTTGCGCGATCGAGGAATTCCGGCCAACGTCATCGCCGGAACGGGTTTCTACGCACGCCAGGAAATTCTCGATCTACACAATCTTTTCAGCGCCGCGCTCGATCCCTGGAATGAACCGGCGCTTGCGGCCTTCCTCCGCAGCCCCTTCGCGGGTGTGACCGACGACACGCTGATGCGGCTTACGCGCAACGCGACACTCGCGGCGGCATTCCGGGATGACATGCGCACCGGTGACGAAACTGAAGATGAAATTCTTGTGCGCGCAAAGTCGATCCTCGAGTTCGTCCAGCAACGCCGCGAATGGCCCGTGCCGGCGCTCTTGCGTGATCTGCTTGCGAATACCGGCTTCGAAGCCGTCCTTCTCTCCCAGTACCACGGCGTGCAAAAAGCGGGGAACGTACACAAGTTGATCGACCTCGCGCGAGGCTTCGGCGGTGCAGGCCGACTCGGTCTTCATGCATTCACGCAGCACCTCTCCTCGCTTGCGCGAAACGGCCTGCGCGCGGGCGACGCCGAATTGCTCGCTGCGGCGAACGGTGCCGTAACACTGATGAACGTGCACAAAGCCAAAGGCCTTGAGTTTCCCATCGTTGTGATTGTCGAGATAGGCCGGGCCGAAAGCGCTGGCGGCCAGACGCCCCTCTGTCTCGTGGATCCGCGCCACGGGCTGGCCATGCCCACGCACGACGATCGCGGCGGCACGGCCTGGCCCTCGCTTGGGCAGCATCTAATCCGCCTCGATAAGGAAGATGACCGCGCCGAAGAAGCGCGCGTCCTTTATGTAGCGATGACGCGCGCGCGCGATCGGCTCCTGCTCGCGGGCCCTGCAAAGCCGAAGAAAAACTCATGGATGGCGGCCATGAATGCAACCTTCACGCTCGGGGAGCGCCAGCACGACGCGACACTACGCAGTAGTGCATGGGAAGCGCGTGTCGTCCGCCAGGCCACCGATTCCCAAGAGTCCACCTTGCATTCCTCTACCCCGCCGATGCCGGCGATCGAACCGTTGTTACAACAAGCAGAGGCATTACCCCGTCGAATCGCCGCCGATCACGTGATTCCCGTTCGCACGCTGCTCGAACTGATGCATCCCGATCAGGAACTGAATCTGAAAGCATCGGCACTCAAAAACGACGCACTGGATCGCCGCGTCTTGGGAACCGCGGCGCATGCACTCCTCGAGCGCTGGAACTTCGCCGGCGAGCCGCCCATCGCTGAAGTCTCACATGATTTTTTCCCTGCGTCGGCTCAGAATACGGTGTGCATGCGCGAACTCGGCGTGATGATCGATCGCCTCCGGCGATCAACGCTCTGGCCAAAGCTCGCCAATATCATGAATACACGCCGCGAATTGCCCTTCCTGTTCGAGCTTGGCGGCGTCTATCTGAACGGCGTGATGGATATGCTGATCGACGAAGAAGTGCTCATCGACTACAAACTCGGCGCACCCGCGCCGGGGCGGTCGAGGCGCCACGAGACTCAACTGCGCATCTACGCGGCGGCGATCCGGGCGGCGGCAGGAAGCGTGCCGCGCCAAGCGTTTCTGTATTACATGGACTCGGGGATCCTTGCCACGGTCGACATTCAGCCCGCGATCCTTGACGAAACACTGGACCGCGCGCGCACCGCACTCAGCACTCATTTCACACCCATACCGGACGCTCGAACAGACTAGGACGGTTGAACCCTTTTCGGGCCTCTGCTATAGTCCCGCCCGTTTGGGTGCACGATTTCCCGGCCTGCGGTGCGGCGATATCGCGGCCCAACCTTCTTGCGGCGGCGGAGTGCGCATCTGCCACGCCCTAATGGAAACGATAAAGCGCGGTCGAGGAGTGAGCGGTGGCAGAACGAACTTTCGTGATGGTGAAACCGGATGGCGTGGGACGGCGCCTGGTCGGCAAGATTATCGCCCGCTATGAGACCAAGGGCCTCAAGCTCGTCGGCCTCAAGATGCAGGTGATTACCCGCGACCTCGCCGGCAAGCACTACGCGGAACACGCCGAGAAACCCTTCTTCCATGACCTCGTAAAGTTCATCACTTCCGGCCCGACGGTCCAGATGGTCTGGGAAGGGAATAGCGCGGTCGAAGTGGTCCGCGCGATGAATGGCGCAACGAACTCGCTCAAGGCCGCTCCCGGGACCATCCGGGGCGATTTCGGCCTCAGCATGCAGAACAACGTGGTACACGCGTCTGACTCGGTCGATACGGCCAAGAAGGAAATCGCGCTGTATTTCGCCGACAAAGAATTGTGGGCGCATCCGATGCCGGACGAGCATTGGTTGGCGTAAAATAAATCAGGGCAGGGCAACAGGAGGAACGGGTCTTGGCTGGCGGAAGAAAGATACGGCGCGCGAAAATTGCCAAACATAAACGCAAGAAGAAACGTCGCGCCAATCGTCACAAGAACAAGTAACATCGAGTAACCGCTATTGACACCCCGGCGCAGGCGATCTGTCTGCGCCGGGGGTCGCGAGCGGCCTCGGCGCATTCGATACCACAGCATCCGAGCCTTGGCCGGTGCGGGACCCTTGTGGTGTTCCGCGTTCCCCCAGCGCCCCATCCTAAAACCGGAATCTAACCTGGAACTCGACCGATGGCGGACAAGAACGACGAGAAAAAAATCATTGTCGATGAGGACTGGAAGTCCAAAGTCGAGCGTGAGCGCGAAGAAACACGCCACAAGGGCGAGGAAACAGCTGCAGCCGATCCCAATGAGGATCTCACGCAGGCCAACCTCACCCTCTTCGACTATCTCGTCTCCACTCTCGCCGCTCAGACGATGATGGCCTTGGGCCTCGTCGCCGAAGAAGGCCAGACCCAGGTGATGGTTGATCTCGGCGGCGCCCGCCACTTGATCGATTCGCTGATGATGCTCCGTGAAAAGACCAAGGGAAACCTCACTGCCGACGAAGAGGCCAATCTCGGCGAGGCCATCAGCGAACTCCAGCGCGTTTTTGCCGTTCGCGCGACGCAGGTGCGTGAAGCTTCGCTCAAGCACCCGCCGATTGACCCCAACCCGCCCTTTCTGGGCAAGAAATAGGCGGACCGCCCCATGTCGGGCCATGTCATCATCGGAATGCAGTGGGGCGACGAAGGCAAAGGCAAGACCGTCGATTATTTGACGGAACGGGCCGACCTCGTCGCGCGATACGCCGGCGGCACCAACGCCGGGCACACCGTCGTCGTTAACGGTAAGAAAACCGTCCTGCACCTTATCCCCTGCGGCATTCTCCACTCGTCTACGTCGTGCGTAATTGGCAATGGCACCGTGATCGATCCCGGCGTGTTGCTGAAGGAAATCGAACGCCTTGCGGAAGCCGGTTGCGAAGTAAAAGGCCGGCTCCACATTTCCGAAGCCGCGCACGTGATCATGCCCTACCACCGGGTGATCGACGCCGCACAAGACCGCCTGCGGGGGAAAAATCGCGTCGGCACGACGGGACGCGGTATCGGCCCCGTCTACGCCGACAAAGCCACACGCACCGGAATCCGATTCGGAGATCTGCTCGATCGCGAGACCTTCGAAGAAAAGCTGAAGTTCGGGCTTGAATATGTGAATGCACTATTGACCAAGGTGTACGGCGAACAGTCTATGGACTACGCCACTGTCCGCGATGAGTATCTCGGCTATGCCGATCGCCTCCGCGGGCATGCCGCGGATACGGTCGATCTGGTCCAGACTGCACTTGGCGCAGGCAAACGCGTGATTTTTGAAGGCGCACAGGGCGCCCTCCTCGATATCGATCACGGC
>SXGT01569770.1_pt1 | contig 56618 bp, 59 predicted proteins | sample 3176221 | NCBI WGS metagenome assembly SXGT01 (sample SAMN11356862, study PRJNA531348) | freshwater metagenome | isolation source: freshwater sample F1-120 | place: China: Fuxian Lake, Yuxi | collected 2017-12-25 | reverse complement strand
TGTTTTTCGTGTGTATGTTCTTAAATGTTTGACAAGTTGTGTCAACATCATGTTGAACAACTGCATCGCCATACTGTGCTGCATAATATTATGATGCGCTTATATATGACAATGCCCACCATCAGCACCAGAGCCAGCATGGTGACGCTGTTGAGGGTGAAATTGAGGGCGCGCATCATGCCAAAGGTGGCAATAACCGAGGCCGGGATGGCGATCCCAGCAATGAGGGTCGAGCGCCAACTGCGCATAAAGGCCAGGACCACCAGACAGGCCAGAATGCTACCCAGCACGAGATGGGTGTTGATTTCATGCAGCGCGGCGTAAATATAGCGCGATTGATCGCGGATAATCTCGACCTTCATATCGCCCGGGAGCTGGGCCATGACCTTGGCCAGATTTTCTTTAACGTCTTTGATGACTTCGACCGTGTTGGATCCCGACTGCCGCCGCACTTCCAGGATGACCGTGGGCACGCCATCCAGCCGGGCAATGGAGCGCTGTTCTTTGGTGCCGTCTTCCGCCCGGCCAATATCCTGGATACGCACCGGCGCGCCGTTGACTGTGGCGACTACCAGATCATTAAATGCCCGCGGATCGACCACGCGGCCCATGGTGCGCAGGGTCTGCTCGCGGTCCCCCGCGGTGATGTTGCCGCCGGGCACATCGGCGTTCTGGCGGATCACGGCATTACGCACCGCGGTAATGGGGATACGGTAGGCGGTCAGCCGGGCGGAGTCGATCCAGATGTTGATCGCCCGCTTCAGGCCCCCGACAATGACCACTTCCCCGACGCCAGCGGCGCGTTCGAGCTGCGCCTTGACCACTTTGTCGGCCAATTCGGTGAGCTCACGCGTCGAGCGGTTGGCAGACACCGCCAGGGTCATGACCGGCGCCAGGTCATTGCTGAACTTGGAAATCAGCGGCGCCTCGGATCCGGGCGGCAGCTCACGCAAGACCGAGGCAATGCGGTCGCGCACGTCCTGGGTGGCGGTGTTGATCTCGCGTTCGAGATTGAACGTAATGATGATGATGGAACTGCCGGGGCCAGAGATCGAGCGCATCTCATTGATGCCTTCAATGGTGTTGATGGCTTCTTCAAGGCGCTGTGAAATCTGCGATTCCACTTCTTCCGGTGAGGCCCCAGGTAAGGTGGTGAGCACGCGCACGGTGGGTAAATCTACCGACGGGAAGCGATCCACGCCCAGCCGGAAATAGCTGGTGGTGCCGATGACCACGAGGGCGAGAATGAGCATGGCCGCAAATACGGGTTGCTTGATACAGACATCCGCCAGCTTTTGCATAAGTTGCTTACTCCGCGACAGCGACCGCTTGGCCTGATTGCAAATTGCCTGGTTCCGTCACGACGGAGTCTCCCGCCGCAAGCCCCTCTGTCACTTCCGTCCACTCTGCCGTACGGCGTCGGGTGGTAATGGTCTTTTCGACAATTTTGCCCTCTTTCACGGTCAATACTTTATCGACTCCGGCAAATGTCACAATGGCCTTGGTCGGTACCGTCAGGGACATGCTGCGCTCATCCGTGACGATCTCGGCGCGGGCAAACGTGCCAGGACGCAGCGTGCCCTCACGATTGGTGACCTCGGCTTCGGCAATCAACATGCGATTTTGCGGCGTAATCGTCGGGCTCAGGCGGGCAATGCGTCCGCTATAGACGCGCGGATCGCCCTCGGTGGTCACGCGCACCGTTTGCCCCACATGCACCCTGGCGGCCTCACGCTCGGGTACTTCAGCGCGCAGACGTAAGGGATCCATACGTACGATGGTGGCCAACGGTGCCCCGGCCCCTAAAAATTCACCGGTGCTGGCGCGTTTTTCCTGGATAGCCCCATCGAACGGCGCCTGAATGACCGTATCCGCCAGTTGCTGCCGCGTAATGTCGAGATCGGAGCGCCGCTGTACGAGAATGGCCTGACGGTTGTAGATTTCCTCGCGCGCATCTTCCAGACGACTGAGGGTAACTTTATACGACGCCTCTGCCGTGTCCAGTTGCACACGGGGGATCACACCTTGTTCGATCAGCGTGGCCAGCCGGTCGCGATTGGCGCGGGATTCATCGGACAGCACCCGCGCCTGGCGCACCGCACTGGTTTGCTCAAGGTTGATCTGATCATTGATGCCGGTCGGCGGGAGTCCAAGACGCACCCGGGCCTGCGCCACAGCGGCATCGGCCTGCTGCACCCGCAGTTGGTAGTCCTGCTGATCAATCTGGGCGATCGTCTGGCCCCGCCGTACCAGCGTGCCGAGATCCACGGCGATGCTGTGGAGCCGTCCGGGCACTTTGACGCTGACTGTCGCTTGATCGAAGGCCGCCAGTGAGCCCAGCGCCACCGTGGTACGTTCGAGCGGCGCCGTGGCAACCTTGGCCATTTTGACGGTTTTTGGGGGGCTAGAGTCTTTCGGAGCGCTGGTTTCTTCGCGTGGACGCTGCTGCGGTTGCTGGGCCAGGGCAGGAGGAGCGCTCTGGCTCCAGAGGAGCGTGGTGGCCAAACACCCGCACCACACGGCCCGTCCCCGGACCCCGCTTGGCAGCCAGGAACGCAGCCGCACCCATCCTTGGATGACATGTATGCCTTGTGTAAAATGCGCGTGCACTGGCGGATCCTCCCCAGAGATTGCGCTGTCGATGCGTTGCTCGCCTCTCTGTAATTAAGCCAGGTTGCGTGGCGGGTCAAGGAGAAATTTTGTACGAGGGGTGTTGGGAGGGCCTATTGGAAAAAAGAATGTTCATTGGGATGCGCATTGCTTTTTCTAATTTGAGCTCTGCCAGCCCCTTCCCTATGATCAGACGCATGCTCTCTGAGCCCGTGTATTCATATGCCCAAGGGTTGTCGCGTGGAAGGGTGTTATGTCCAGAATCTCTCCTGGTGGTCTCCGTGCGGTGGTTGTGCTCCTGGCCCTCGGATGCTTGGTGCCCATGGTTGGTGCGGACATGCCGCAAGTCTTGCGGGTCTCGGCCATTCCTGATGAAGCGCCCACGGAGTTGCTCCGCAAGTTTGAGCCGCTTGGCGCCTATCTGCAACGCGAGATAGGTGTGCCGGTACAGTTTGTGCCCGTGACTGACTATGCCGCCAGCGTTGAGGCCCTCGCGGCGGGGAAATTGGATCTGGTGTGGTATGGGGGGTTTACCCACGTGCAGGCCCGCAAGCGCACCAAGGGCACGGCCTACGCCATTGTCATGCGCGATGTCGATCTGCAATTCCGCAGCAAGTTTATTGCCCGAGCCGACTCCGGCATTCAGCGCTTGCAGGATCTCAAAGGGAAAACCTTTGCCTTTGGCAGCGTCGGTTCCACCTCGGGTCACCTGATGCCGCGCTATTTCCTGAAGCAGGACAGCCTCGTCCCAGAGCAGGATTTTAGTAAGGTCAGCTTTAGTGGGGCACATGACGCCACGGTGAAATGGGTCGAGGCCGGCAAAGTCGATGCCGGAGCGCTGAATGAGAGTGTGTGGGACAAACTTGTCGAGGCCGGCAAAGTGGACACCACGAAAGTCACAGTGTTCTGGACAACGCCACCGTACGTGGATTACAACTGGACGGTGCGCGGCGATCTCGATCGCGCCTTGGTGTCGCGCCTGACCCGGGCTTTTCTCAATCTCGATGCCAAGAACCCGGAGCATAAAGCCGTGCTAGAGTTACAACGGGCCGCCTACTATGTGCTGGCTCGGGAGGACGATTTCCTGGGCATTGAGGAAGCCGCGAAGGCCGCGGATCTCATGAAGGATTAGCGGGACTGGGGCGAGGGCCGCGGCATGTATACCCTACGTGGGATCACCAAAACCTACCTCCATGGCTGTACCGCCATCGCAGGGCTGGACTTGCACCTCGATGCCGGGGAACACGTGGCCGTGATTGGCCCGAGCGGGGCCGGGAAAACCACCTTGTTTCGCCTGCTCAACTGCACGCTGCGCCCGAGTGCCGGCACGTTGCACGTTGGTGGCATCGACAGCGCACAGCTCTACGGCAAGCGTTTGCGTCACCTGCGCTGCCGCATTGGCACGATCTACCAGCAGCACAACCTCGTGCCGCGTCTGCGCGTCATGCACAACGTCCTCGCCGGGCATCTGGGGCGTTGGTCGACCTTGCGCTCCCTCGTGTCCCTGCTGCGGCCGCTGGAACTGGACAGCGCCCGCGCCGCCCTGCGTCAAGTGGGACTGGCCGACAAAATTTTTCAGCGTACCGACCGCTTGAGCGGTGGGGAACAGCAACGCGTCGCCATTGCCCGCACGCTGGTGCAGGATCCTGATGTCGTCCTGGCCGATGAGCCGGTCGCCTCCCTCGATCCGGCGCTCTCCGAAAACATTATCCGTTTGCTCTGCGATCTCGCCAGCCAGGGGGGTAAAACGCTCATGGTCAGCTTGCACAGCGTGCATCTGGCCCTGGACTATTTCCCACGGATCATTGCCCTGCAGGAGGGACGTCTGGTGTATGATGGGCCGCCGCAGGCCCTGTCTCCCACTGTCCTACACGACTTGTTCACCGAGACCCCGGCAGAGGTGTCCCCTGAGGCAGAGCTCCATGCGCCGTCCTTCATCGTCCGCAATTGTCGTTTCCCCGCTTGAATGGCACAGCTCCCGTACGGGGCGTTTCCTGACAATCCTTCTGCTGGGGGCGGTGGTCGCCAGTTGGCGCCTGGCAGAAATACGCCCGCTGGCTCTCGTGCAGGCTGAGGCACTGGGCAACCTGTGGGATTTTGCCAGCGGCATGTTTCCACCGGCACATTCCCTCGACTTCCTCAAAACCGTCGGTCGTCCGATTCTGGCCACGGTGCAGATGGCGCTGCTGGGCACGGTGCTCGCGGCCCTGCTGGGATTGCCGCTCGGTCTCTTGGCGACCAATCGCCTCTTCTTTGCCGGTCCCCTGCACGACATGGCCCAGCGTGCTCTGCTCCCCTGGCTGCTCGCACGTCTGCCATATATGCTCGCCCGGCTCGTGCTGAATTTCCTACGCTCCATCCCTGAACTCGTCTGGGCCTTGCTCTTTGTGCGCGCCCTGGGTTTGGGGGCGGCTCCAGGGGTGATGGCGCTGGCCGTGAGCTATGGCGGCATGCTTGGTAAAGTCTATGCCGATATCCTCGAAGCGGTGCCGCATGCCCCGTTAGAAGCGTTGCAGAGCACCGGGGCATCGCGTGTGCAAATGGTGCTGTATGGCTGGCTGCCGCAGGTCTGGCCCAACATCCTGGCCTATACGCTGTATCGCTGGGAGTGTGCTCTGCGCGCCGCAACGCTCATGGGCTTTGTCGGCGCGGGAGGTATCGGACAGCAGATCGAACTGTCCATGCGCATGTTCGATTACCACGAAGCGGTGAGCCTGATTTTGATCATCTTTGCCTTGTCCGCGATCGTGGAATGGCTCGGCGATACCCTACGGCGGAGTATGCTGTAATATGACCCAGGCGCTCCCCTCAGTCCGTCATAGGCGCTGGCATGGTACGGTCCTTCTCGGACTTTTGGTTCTGGTCGTGTGGAGTTACTATGATACCGGCCTGTCATTCCGGACCTTACTGGGCGCGGAAGGCCGTCGCCAGATGGGGTTCTTTATTGCCCAGATGTTTCCGCCGGATCTGAGCCCTGTGCTGCTGCAACAGATCGCCTGGGGCGGGCTAGAGACCTTTGCCATCTCCTTCCTCGGCACGCTCTTGGCCGTGGTCCTCGCGGCATGCCTGCTGGGTGGCGCCACCCGCACGCTGGCGACGAGCAGCGCTTTTAGCGAGGCGGAGGCCCGGACGCTAGGTCAACGTCTCACGCAAGCCCTATGCTACAGCTTGGCGCGGGCGACGCTCAATCTGGCGCGCTCCGTACCGGAGCTGATCTGGGCTCTGTTGTTTATTTTGCTGGTAGGACTGGGGCCGTTCGCCGGGGTGCTGGCTTTGGGAGTGCACACCGCTGGGGTGCTGGGCCGTCTCTTTGCGGAGGTCTTGGAAAATGTCGACCGGCGCCCCTGCGAGACTCTGCAAGCGGCGGGTGCCAATCGCGTGCAAGTCTTCCTCTACGGGATGTTACCGCAGGCCGTGCCGGAGTTGGTGAGTTTTGCGCTGTATCGCTGGGAGGTGAACATCCGTGCCGCCGCCATCCTCGGGTTTATTGGCGCCGGCGGCATCGGGCACCAGCTTTTCATGGCGCTCAATCTGTTTTTGCACCAGCGTCTGCTGACCCTGATGGTGGCCATGCTTCTACTGGTGGCGTTGGTGGATGTGTGTAGTGCCTGGCTACGTCGGCTGCTGGTGTGAGGCCCGCAGGAATAACCGACCGTCCCCCCCCCCCAGACGTCAGGCACGCTGCTGCTTGGCTTGCCCAATCACCTGTGGGGAGTCAGGAAGGCGCGGCCTCATCCCGTAGCGCGGCTTCACACGCCGCCGCCTCAACCACCGCCACACGGGCGGCAAGCGCCAGGAGAGACGCTTGGGCTGCGTGTGGGGTGCCATCCCGCTCTCTGAATGTCGGAGACAGGATCGGCTCGATGGCGCGGCACTGCGTTACGTGAGGCTCTCCAGAGACCAGGATAGACCAGGAGAGCCGGAGCGGCATGCCCAGACGGCGCCGCTCCACCACGCGCTTAGCGCTTGCGTTTGGGCTCGCTGCTGTATGGTGCTCCAGTAGAAGCGGCGCGCACCTCGGCGGCGGTCTTCGCTTTGCGAATGGCCGTCAAGCGGGTATCTTCGTCTTGGAGCAGCAGTTTGACGTTGGTGAGCACCGCTTCAATCTTGTCGGCGGGGAACTTGCAGGCGCCGTTTTCGTCCATGTGCACAATCTCGCCCGGATGCACATCCATACCCGCTATCGAGACCGGCACGTTCACCGCTTGCACGCCCATGGCCCCATGACCGGCTGAGGCGCCGCTGAGCATGTACTGGAATTTGAGCTTGCGGATGGCATCGACATCGCGTGAGGGGCCATTGGACAGCATGCCAACACAGCCGACGGCTTGCATGGAAGTGACCATGATCTCACCAGCCAGACCGGCCTTGGCCGCCAGCTCGGGGGGAAATTTCTGCTGCATGACTAAAATGGTCGGCTTGGGCGAGGCATCCAGTGCATCCACCACGTCCATAAACGTCAGGCGGCTGTAGTGTGGATCTGGGATGCCATACACGCACGTCACCGCATAGCCCGCCACAGCGCCGAGTTCGGGATACATGCACCGTACCGACGTATCGGTGTACCAGTTTTCCGTCCAGGGATTGTAGAGGCCCAGGCAGATGGGATTGGTAGGATACGTCGCTACCACGTTAGTGATGGACGGCGTATCAATCGTACGCAGTTCCGCGAAGAGATCTTTCTCAGGTTTCTTCGGCATGTGTCTCATCCTTATTGTAGGTTTATCATAAACTGTGCAGCTGATGTGCTTAATCTCACTATAGCATGGATTGCTGGCCAGCGTCATAGCATATTTGTCGCGGCCACAGGCCGTTGACACCAATGGGCGAGAAAACAGCCGGGCAAATGCCGGCAACACTGTTGTGACTACTCCCCGGCCTGAAGGCCAGAGCTTCTAGGGACACGTCCCAGAGACTGTAGTCCCAGTCTCAAAATGTTCAAGGCGGCGTTATGGTCGCGGTCGCGTGTCAACCCACAGCACACGCACTGGTGTACACGCTCGGCCAGCGTCTTCTTGTGACGATGGCCACAGCCCGCACAATCCTGGCTCGTGTACGCGGGGTTGACCGCGACAAACGCTCGACCGGCCCATGCTGCCTTGTACGAGAGCAACGTCGCGCACTGCGACCATGCCGCATCCTGGATACTTTTGGCAAGGCAATGATTGTGCACCATCTGGTTGACCGACAAATCTTCGACCGCGATTATCCCAAAGCGATGCACGAGACGCCGGCTCTCTTGAGGGCCGAAGTTCGTCCGTCGGTTGGCGATACGCTCGTACACGCGGCGCACAATGGCGCGGCGCTTCCGTCGTGCGGGCGTACCGCGTGTGGCCGCTGACACCTGGCGTTGCGTGCGCTGCACATCCTTTTCATCCGTCCGCAAGAACGTGGGGCAGGGCGTACTCTCAGCAGTCGCGAGGGTGGCGAAGCGCAGCAAACCGACGTCAATGCCGCCAGCGTCCCCTGTCGGTGGCAAAGGCTGCGCTGCAAACTCACACGCGATAGTCACGTACCATTTGCGCCGCGACGCGCGACGAATCGTCCATGGCTTTGGCAGGCCTTCCAGCGGGCGATGTGCCACGACACGGACGGCCCCAACCTTAGACAGCTTGAGGACGCCACCCGTCATCTGGCAGCCATTCCCGTACTGGGGGAAGGTCATCGAGTCGTAGCGTCCCGCGCCACGGACACGCGGATAGCCCGGTGTGTCGCCCGCTTTGCCGCGCCGGAAGAACCCCTTGCACGCCAGGTCGATACGCACCGCCACGTTCTGCAAGACCTGCGCATGGACGTTGGAAAGCTCAGGACAATAGTGCTTCAGTGCGGGAAGTGTCACCGCCTGCTTGTGGTAGGTCAACGACGTCCGCCGTTCTTCCCAGGCCCGCTTCCGCGCCTCAAGGAAGTGGTTATAGAGCGTGCGACATTCCTCAAGCTGGCGCTCCAGCAGATGGGCTTGTTTTTTGGTGGGCCTGAGGCGGTATTTCATCGTCTTCAGCATGATAGAGACTCTCAATGAATCTGTGGCAAGAGTCCATCAGGAATCGTGCCTGCTGCGCAGCAGGCACCGCCTTATATCTCCGCCCTGCAGGACGGAGTTTTACGGTGTCTGTTATTCGCTGCGCACAGCCGGGCCCCGTGGTGGGGCCTCGCCTCCGTCATCACCTCCACATGAGAGAGTACTGAAACGCTATGCGTACCAATACAGCAAAGGCTAAGATGGCCGCTGGTCAGGTGGTCTTTGGCGCCATCATCAGCCGCCACGCTCCAGATCTCGTAGAACTTTTCGGTGCTATTGGCTATGACTTCGTCATGATCGACTGTGAGCACGGCCCCATGAGTCTCGATGAAGTCGAGCACATGGTACGGGCTGCGGAAGTGTTTGGCATCACCCCGATTACCCGCATCCCTAATCATGACGACTCGACCATTTTGCAATTTTTGGATCGCGGCGTGCAGGGTATTATCGTGCCGCATGTCAACACGCGGGCTGAGGCGGAAGCTGTGGCGAAGGCCGCGCGCTACTATCCCGATGGACACCGTGGCGTTGGCGGTGGCCGGGCGCACGATTACGGTGTCGGCACGTCGCGCGCGGAATCCACGCAATGGGTGAATTCCCAGGTACTGGTCATCCCGATGGTGGAAGAAACCGAGGCGGTAGACAATCTCGACGCCATCCTGACGGTGCCTGGGGTGGATGTGCTGCACGTGGCCTCGGGCGATTTGGGCCAGAGCATGGGCAATCCCGGCGCTGCCGCTGTGCGCCAGGTGATGAGTCAGGTGATCCCCAAAATTCGCGCTGGCGGCAAGCTGGTCGGGGTGGGGGGCAATTCACCCGCCGACGCGGCGGGCGTGGCCGAGTTTATCAAGCTCGGGGCGAATTTTGTGACGATTTCGGCTCTGGGCCTGTTGCAGATTGGCGCTAAAGATTTCCGGCAGCGCGTGCAAACAGCCTTGGGATAGTGCTGCAGGGGGCAGGGTGCGTGAGGCGGATGGGTCTTTATCTTGTAGAGGGATACGCGTATGGCACAGGCTGTTGAAGCTCAACTGAGCCCGGAAATTGTCCTCGAGGAAATGAAGAAAAACGGCGTGACGCACGTCGTCTGGTTACCGGATAGCGAGACGAATTGGTTGTACTTGCTGATGCAGGCCGAGCCGTCGCTGCATCTAGTGGCGGTAAGTCGTGAAGGTCTGGCGTTTTCGATGGCCGCTGGGCTGTCCGTTGGCGGCCAGAAGCCGATCATCCTTATTCAAAACACCGGCCTGATGGAGTCCGGCGATTCCCTACGCGGGTGGGCCATGGGGATGAACATTCCGGTAGTCCTGATGGTAGGGTATCGCGGCTGGACGCGCCACGGGGTGAATCAGGACACCGCGGCGACCTATACAGAGCACTTCTTGCACGCCTTTGGCATTAATTACTACCTCATTGAAAATGGCGCCGATGCCCCACGTATTTCCATCGCCTTTGCAGAGGCGCAGCGCACCAAACGCCCTGTGGCGGTGCTGGTCGGCGATGAATACCACGGCTTTAACCGCTAACCCTGCCGGGAGGTCGCTATGTTTCGTACTGCAGACATGCTCGAAATTTTTCAACAACATCGTGGCGATGCTATCGTCATCCCCGGCCGCGGTGGGCGTCACTGGGTCAATCTCAGCACCACCCCCAGCCGCGATATCCCGCTCGGTGATCCCGCCATGGGGGGCCACGCCTCGTTCGCCCTGGGGCTGGCCCTGGCACAGCCTACTAAAAAGGTCATTCTGTTTGATTCCGAGGGGGATTTGCTGATGAGCCTCGGCATTTTGCCGACCATCGCGGAGCAGGCCCCAGCGAATTTGTATCATTTTGTGCTGGATAACGAGTGCTATGCGACGACGGGTGGCCAACCGGTGCCGAATGCCAAAAACGTCGCCTATGACGTGATTGCCCGTGGCTCGGGGTATCCGCGGGCGTTTGCCTTTGACAAACTGGAGGATTTTGCCAGCAATATCGAGGCAATTTTGAGCCAGCCCGGCCCGGTGTTCGTCACCATGAAGGTGTTCCCTGAAGTGGAAAATAGCCCCATCGGCCAACGCCCGCGCTGGCAGACGCGCACGCGGGATCAGGTCGTGCGCGACGTCCAGGCCGAGCTGGGAGTGAGCAGGTAACAGGGTCAGGCGGTCCCTCAGCGTGAGGGATCGCCTTTGATCCGCACCACCGCACGACCCACCAACGGGCGTTACAGCACCTGCCAGGAGCGTCGTCCTTGTAAGCGCACCACTTTGCCAAAGCCAGGGGCGGGAAAATGCCCGGCCGCCACCACGATTTGCTCACGCTCCAAGCGCTCGACCAGGTGCCGACGGGTCTGCCGCGTCACCTCGGGATCCATATCCGCCCGCGACACCCAGTCTGTCTGTTCCAGTTGGGCGGGGTTATGCGCCGCATCGCCCAGCACGAGGGCACGCTCGCCTTGCGACGTAATGAGAATGCTCACGTGGCCAGGCGTATGGCCGGGGGTCGGCACCGCCGTCAAAGTGCTGGTGATGGCATGTTCCCCGTGCATAAATTCGATCAGCCCAAGTTCGGCGAGGGGCCAGACGCATGTTGGCGCATTGGGAAAGCGGTCGCGCACCGCCGGCTGATGGCAGGCCTCCCAATCAATAGCGCTCATCCAGTAACGCGCATTGGGAAACGTCGGGACATACTTCTCCCCTTGCATCATGAGGTTCCACCCCACATGGTCGCGGTGCAGATGCGTCATCACCACCATGTCGATCTCTTCCGGGCGCACCCCATTGGCCGCAAAATCGTGCATCAATTGGCCCCAGGGCACTTCCGGGGCATAAGTAGGTTTTGGACCCAGCCCCGTATCGACGAGGATATTCTTGCCGTCTGAGCGTATCAGGAAGGAGGCGAGATTGAAGCGCACATGGTGCTCTTCCGTCAGGTGCGATTCATAAGGTTGCCACTGCTCTTGGGAAATGCTGGGGAAGAAATTGCACAGATCGAATTCAAGCAAGCCGTCGGACAGGGACACAATTTCTACATTGCCAACGCGAATGGTATTGCTGGCCATGGACTCTCCTCCGTAGATGCAGGTTCTCAGGTCGCGATGGGATGTTCAGGGTAAAGGGAAAACGCTGCCCTGTCAAAAATCTCGCCCGATGTTTTGACGTCGCCTCTTTGTAGGGTGCCGTACTCCCTGCGACCAGCACAGACCTGCCCCTGAGCCGTGACGATATGGGGCCTCTCGGGGCATGGGAGGCGCTATGGGAGGACGGGCACGACCGCAGCGGCGAGGGGCACCAGTGTAGACCCCAAGGCCTTGGCCTGCTTGGCCAGCGTCGTGCCCTGGCGTGCGCAGTCCGGGCTCGCAGAGGCGTCGAGGCCGTGCGGCACCTACGCGCTGCCAGGTTTGCACAGGCTGTAGACGAGACGGGCGCGCTTGTGGGCCGTCGCCGTGATGGCTTGGGGGGCTCCCAGGTGGCGACGCATCCGCCGAGAGAAGGCCCCCAGTGCCGTGCGCGCGTGCTGGACCGTGCGTGCGGCGAGACGCAGAGCGACGGCGACGCGATGCGCACCGGGGCGCACCCGTCGTGACCAGACCTTCCCGCCCGCGATAGTGTGCGGGGGGCATAGCCCCAACCAGCGACAGCAGTGTTGCACGCTGGGCCCGCGGTGCCTGGCTGTCCCGATCGCGCGGAGGAGCACTAGGGCGGTGCCTTCGGCGATCCCTGCGATCGTGGTCAGGGCAACGCCCGCCAGGCGATAGAGGGGGGGGCGCGCCTCGCATCGGGGTGCGTTGGTCTTGTTGGCGCGGCGGGCTGTCGGCGGGAGGCCGCCTAGCGCTGTGGTCCGCACAGGGTTCCAGCGGCGCTTTGCTCTGCGGCTCGCCTTGGGTGATCTGCTGGGGAGAGAAGGCCTACAGCTCGACCGCGCGGCGTCAGGCACACCGGTGTGCGGCGCGCCAGAGGCCCTGGAGCGCCCTGGCGATGGCGTCCTCCGTGTGGGGGCCGTGGGGGGTGCGCAGCGTCGCGCGGTGCTGCGGGTCGCGCTCGCCCGCTCGCATGGCCTTGAGGAGAGCCAGACCGGTCACCCCGGGACTCTCCCTGACGACCGGCGTGAGCTTGAGATTCCTCTGTGCGAAGGCCTTGTGCATATGCTGCCCATGGTGGGCGGCGGAGGTCATGCGCCTCTGCCGGGGACGCCGAGAGCCGCGCAGCACGCACACGTGGGCCGCAGGCCGCAAGGCGCCAGCGCGCAAGCCGTAGGGAGACAAGCGTTGCCGCCATGTGCCATCAAGCCGATCGGTTGTCGGGCGACCGGGGGCACGCGTGGCGTGCCGGGGGGCGATGAGGAGCCCCTGCACGCCTCGGGCCTCTCACCGTGCGAACAAGGCAATCCAGTCCACACCGGTTGATTCCATGGCTACGGGGGTCACACCACCGTCAAGGAGCCAGTCGGCCCGGGCGTCGCGGTCGGCGGTGCAGGTGCCGAATTGGCCGCCCAGACGCTGCCACGCCACCACCCGGAGCCAGCACACTCCCGTACGCCGCGTGCGGAGGACGAACTGGCTGAGACACTGGCAAGGCTCGCAGCACAGCTCACGCGGCGGCTCCAGCAGCGCACCACCGCCGTGGACACCCCCTCCCGAGTCCCAGGATCTCCCGGTGCTGCGCACGTGCCTGGAGCAGCTGGATACGCGTCTCCGTCAGCACTTTGTCCAGATCGCGCAGCACCGGCAAGCGCAGGGACTCTCTGCCGAGATCCTCCAACGGCACCAGGAGATGGTGGCCACCTATGACACCGCCCTGGCCACCCTGCTGCGCCACCTCACCACCATTGAGACGGCTGACAACGAGGGCGCGCGTCAGGAGCACACTGCGCAGCTCTTGCAGCATCTGCAGGGCAGGCCAAAACCGCGTCCACACCAGCCTGTGAACCCCAATACACTCCCAGGGCACATCCCGTCCGCGACGGTGCGGAAACCACGCGAAACTGCCAGGGAGTTCCACTCCTCCCTCGTGCCGCCCTCTACCGTCCGTGTAGCGGCCACCGCGTTGCCAGCAGGCGTCCTGACCAGCGCGCAGGCCACCGCGCCACACGTCCTTCCCACCCCAGACGACCTCGCTCCCACCGAGGACGTGCAGATGACAGCGGACATCAAAGCCCTGGCAGCGACCTTGGGCAATAACCCAGTCAAGATCTGCAATGGGGTCCGCGATCACATCGACTTCCTGCCCACCTACGGTGCCATGCAGGAAGCGCAAATGACTCTCCAGACGAAACGCGGCAACGCCTTCGACACGGCCAGTCTGCTGATTGCGCTGCTACGGGCGGCCAATATCCCGGCACACTATGTCCTCGGCACCGTGCAGATACCGATCCATCGGCTGATGAACTGGGTCGGCAGTGCCGCGGCTCCAGAGGTCGCCCTCCAGTTCCTGAGCCAGGGGGGCATTGCCAACACCGCGCTCATCAGCGGCGGCCAGATTGTTGCCGTCACCCTGGAGCATGTGTGGGTCGAGGGCTACGTCGACTTCGAGCCTTCACAGGGTGCGGTGCATCACCAGGGCGATACCTGGATCCCTCTCGATGCGTCGTTCAAGCAGTATACCATCAGGCCTGGGATGGAGCTGCGGACACGGGTGCCTTTGGACGTACCGGGGTTTGTCGCCCAAGCGACCCAAGGGGCTCTCCTCAATCCGCAGGAAGGCTGGATACAACATCTGCACCAGGCGAATATCCGGACGCTTCTGACGACGTATCAACACCACGTGCGGCAATTCGTCGTGTCACAAAAGCCCCATGCCACCCTCGATGAGATGCTTGGCACTAGGACGATCATCGCGGAGCCACGCTCGGTGCTGGCGGCGGGACTGCCGTACCACCTCGTGGTACGCGGCACCGCGTTGGCCGCGCTGCCGGCGTCCTTACGCCATCACGTCAGCGTCGCGCTCTATACGAGTGCACTCGATCGCGCGCAGGAAGAGCCTGTCTTGCAATATCAGATCAGTCTGCCCGGCCTGCACACCCAGCGTCTCGGGGTCACGTATATGCCAGCCACTGAGGCCGACAGGCAACTGATCAGCAGTTATACACAACAGGGCGCCACCGCGCTGCCGGCGTATCTCCTGCGCGTCACTCCGTTGCTCCAGCTCGATGGACGCCCGGTGGCCACAGGGCCTGTAGACACTATGGGTCGGCGTCATATCTGGAGCGTAACGCTGCGTGATCGGCATGATCAATACACCCGGACCGAGCAGTGTACCGGCAGTGCTGGCGACGAGCTGGTCTTTGGTGTCAATGGGAATGGCCTCACGGAAGCCGTGCTACGGGCGCGGCTCGCCGCACACGCCTCCGAGACGGCGGCAGAGAATTTGTCCACTCTTCTCCCGCCCTGATCATCCGCCAGGATCGTGCTAATTTTTACACATTTGCCCAGCGTGATGTCGAAGATGAAGATGATCACTTTTTTCGCAATGTGAAGAATCGCGAGTTACTACAACCATTTCTCGAACGGGGACGCACAACACGGGAAGCATGCCAGACGATCAGCAATGGGCAACCATTGATTCGCGTCAACATCTACCGTACGAAAAACGGTGGCTATGTCGATGTGCTGGTTCTTAACAAATAAGACGGTCTTGAGATCTGTCGTCGGTATTGGTCTGCTGGAGGTCCTAGGTGCCACTCCCGCCCATGCAACCGTCGAGGGCCAGCCCTGTCAACATGTGCCCTGATCTTGCTACATTGTCACCCCATCTGAGAGTGCCCCCGTATCGCGTGTGGAGGGGACGCTCATCCTACTGGAGACCATTGTTGCCCCCTTCGTCAAGGAACGTCCGAGCTGTGTGATGGCCTGCGCGGTCTTGGAGCGGCTCCTGGAGGCGCCACGCATCGACGCCCTGTGTGCGCACACCGCCCAGCATCAATAGACGCGCGAGAGCCTGTTTGCCGCGCTGGTGCAGTTGAAGAGCGCAGTGGTCCTTGGCGTGCAGCCCACCGTCCACGCCGTCTCCCAGGCGAATCAAGAGGCGATTGGGGTCTCGACCACCGCCTTCTACAACACACTTGCACGGGTCGCCCCGCAGGTGTCCGCGGACCTCGTGCACGATACCGCCGCGCTCGCCGAGCCGGGAGGCAAGGCGCGGGTGGCCAGCCACCCGCGCGGGACATGCTAAACGTCCCGGTGCCACGTACAGCGGCCCGGTGGCTGCACAAGCGCTGCTCGTGCGTGATCCCGCCAGCGGGGAGACGATGCGGTTCCGTCGCATGACAGTCACGCGCAATGGGCCGACCCGTGACCAGAACCCCGCGCTCCACCTCCTCTCCAAGATCCCGAGTGGACGGGCCGCGGCCGCCCAACCGGCGCGGGTATCCGGCATACGGTGGAGCATTGCCACCGCGTTGTTTGCGATCACCACGACGTTGTCGTGTGCGCTGCATACCTTGGAGGACCCCCAGGCCGCGTTGTTGACGTGTTGCCTGGCGCTGGTGGCGGATAACGCGATGGCGATGCTCCAAGCGGCTTTGCGGAGCCACTATGGCCGCAAGTAGGGCAATGACGAGGTCTCGATCTCTGACTTGTCCTGGGAAATCGGCCGGACCTCTGACGGGATGATGATGGCGCTTCCCGCCCCGCACGGGGCGCTGTGTCGCGACCTCTCCGCCCAGGCGTTTGCGAGCGCGTTGAGTGCGTGGGTGTCATCGGTCGATCTGTCGCAATACCAGAAGCATCCACGCGGCCCCAAGAAAAAGCCGCCGGAACGTACGCCATATCAGCACAGGCACCACGTCTCGACAGCCAAGCTTCTTGTGCAAAGATGACCATATTGAAAGGTCTGCCTATTAGGGGTTGATTGAGCGCATAGGGAGTTATTATATGGCGACGGCGCGAGCAAGTCATAACACGGCAGGAGAGTGCCAAGCCGTGGCAACACCGCGGGCGAGATGTCCATGGCGGAAGTCCTATGGCAGGAGCCGTGTCTGGCTGAAGCCCGACCTCCAGACCACATGAAGCTGTCAAGAGACCCGTTTGCGTCGCCAGCCGTAGTCGAGCAGGCTGGACGGTACAGCCTTGAGGCTCCCCGACACACCGGCGCAAGCTTTTAGCCAGGCCCGCCCGCCTTCACGGGCATCGGCGCTGTGGCGGGTGCGTGCGATGCACGCATCGCGAACGGAGCCCACTCTATGGTCCTCATGACGTCGGTCGCTGCGCTCGTACCCAGGCACGGAACGCCCGCACCATGGGGATAATCCCTTGGGCGATGCCTTGCTGCAGAAACGGCGCGAGCACCTCGGCTGAGACGCCCGGAAACCACGCACTGTGCGTGGTTTCGCGGTATTCTGCGCCGTGGAGACGCAAGATGTGCAGCACCTGACCGGTATGGCGCCAGATTTCTGGCACCTTGAGGCTGGTATAGATCGGCAGTGTGTTTAAGGACGGATGCGTGATAGCAATTTCGATGGACAGATCAGGCGGTGGGTCCACGCTCAGATCAATCGTGTCGCGATCGGCGATACGCTCGATATTTTCCACGTAATAGCAATCATCAGGCTCCACACCACGGGCAGCCTCGGCCAGTCGGAAGGTGGTGGAGCCCAGGCTCACCAAATTCGCGTCCAACTCTTCTGCCAGCACTGCCAGCAGGTGTGGGAAAAGTGACTTTAGGCGTTCGTGGCGGGCAGAGGTGGTCATGATTTGCAGCGTCCCTTAATCGTAGCTCAGTCGAAAACGCGGGTTATCCGGCAGCAGTTCCAGGAGGTCTTCATACTCGGCCCAACTGACCTCGTAGAGTAGGAGCGCGCTGTTGGCTGGTAAGGCGTCCAGCAGGTCATAGACACTCTGCGTCTGTACACTCATGTGGCTTCCTCCCGTTCCTGCACCCCGTCTCCGACTTGACCGTATGGTATAGTGGAATGTGCGAGACAACAAGCGACGCACGCCGCGCCCCTGTCTATAACCACACCCGGAGGTTTCCATGGCCATGAACATTTCCTTAGAGCAACCCATCACCTTACCCCCGGACCCGGCGGACAGCGCCCAGCAGGTGGCAGCCGCCACCGCAGCGTTTGAGGCCGGGCAGCTCGCCGTGGCGGACTATCGCGCCCAGATCAATGCTATTGTGAGCCGGCATCCCACCTGTCTCAGCGCCTGGGCTGCCCTCGGGGAACTCGCCCTGCGCGAGGATGTGATCGCCGCGTATGCCTTCTGCCGCGTGGGCTATCACCGCGGCTTGGACCGGGCGCGTGGCTCCGGCTGGCGCGGTACGCAGCCGCTGCCCTGGTCGGCGGAGACCAATCGTGGCTTCTTGCGCTGCCTATACGGCTTGCTGCAAGCCACCACGGCCATTGGGGAAACGGCGGAGATGACGCGTATTCGCCAATTTCTGTTGGAGCTGGAACCGAATAATCACTTTGGGCTCGATCCCCGCGCCTAGCATAGGCCATAGCACCCGCTGGGCCAACGTGCTACCATGCCACCGTCTACGCCACAACCTCGTGACTCTTACACACGGGAGAAGATTCTGATGAGCACCGCAACCTCGCACATCTATGCCGGCGCCGCGCACTGGACCTCGGCGGGTGATACCAAAAACCCCGGCGGCATCTTCCGCCGCGCCGTGGGGGATGACCACTGGCAGGCCCTGCACAACGGCCTGCCGGACAAGCCCGAAGTGCGCGCTATCCTTATTCATCCCGAGAACCCGCAGGTCATCTTTGCTGGCACCAACCACGGGCCGTATCGCAGCAGCGACGGCGGTGACCACTGGGAAAAGCTCGGCTTTCCGGATCTGGGCATGACCGTGTGGTCGATGCTGTTCCACCCCACGAATCCGCAGATCATGTACCTCGGCACGGCTCCGGCGGCTGTGTATCGCAGCGACAACGGTGGCGATACCTGGCGGCGGCTGCCCAATGCCCGCCAGACGGAGCGGGTGCAGATGGGGTTTGACTCGCGTCTTATCCGCATGACGGTTGACCCGAGCAACCCTGACGAAATCTACGCCGGGGTGGAAGTCGGTGGCCTCATGCGTAGTCTTGACGGCGGCGAGAGCTGGACGGATTGCAGCGAGCAGTTGGTGACGCTGGCCGAGCGTCCGCATCTGAAGAGCAAAATCGGCAGCGATACCGCAGCCGAGGGCATGCTGGACACGCACGCCCTGACCATGAGCGCGGCGCAGCCGGGCACGGTGTTCTTGGCCGTGCGTATGGGCCTGTTCCGCAGCACGGATCACGGGATGAGCTGGGAAGACATGGAAGTGGGCCGCTTCTCACCCCTGACCTACGCCCGTGACGTGCAGGTGGCGCCACAGAATCCGCAGGTGATGTACGCCTGCCTCAGTCCTGCGGCGCGTAGCCGTGATGGCTCGCTGTATCGTAGCACCGACCTGGGCAAATCGTGGGCCCGCTTTGATCACGGCGTCAAGGCCAATAGCACCATGATGTCTGTGGGCCTGCACCCGCGTGATCCGCAGCAGGTCTACTGTGCCTCACGGAGTGGGCAAGTGTTCGGCACCCAGGATGGCGGTGCCTCCTGGAACGAATATGCGTTGCCGGAGAATATCCAGGACGTCTACGCCGTGGCCTGTGCCTAGCGCACCCGCGCGGCGCTGAAGCGCACGCCTGGTCCTCTCCCATTTCGAGAGGACCAGGGTCTGGAACGCGACGGGATTAGCATGGGAGGAGTCCATCTGCATGGATCAAAAAATCATTGACTTGTATGACGAATATACACATGCACCGCTCGACCGTCGCGAGTTCCTGCAACGGCTGACGCGCTTGACCGGTAGTGCTGCCGCGGCCCTGGCCCTGGTGCCTTTACTCGAAGCGAACCAGGCACATGCGGCGCTGGTGGCCCCAGACGATGCGCGACTGGAGACCAGCCGCGTGACCTATCCCGGCGCCAGCGGTGATATCAAGGCCTATCTGGCGCATGCCAAGGGCACAGCCAGGCTGCCAGGCGTGATCGTCATCCACGAGAATCGTGGTCTTAACCCGCACATTGAGGATGTGACGCGCCGCATGGCGCTGGAAGGTTTCCTCGCCCTCGGTCCCGATCTCCTGTCGCCAGCAGGGGGCACGCCCAGCAACGAAGATACGGCCCGCGACATGATCGGCAAGCTGGATGGCCCACAGACCATTCAGAATGTCGCCGCCGCCGTGACCTTTCTGGCCAAGCATGCCCAGGGTAATGGCAAGGTCGGCGCCATGGGGTTTTGTTGGGGTGGCGGGATGGTCGGCGATCTGGCGGTCAACGCGCCGACCCTCAATGCCGGCGTCGTCTATTATGGCCGTCAACCGAATGCCGGAGATGTGCCTAAAATGCAAGCGCCGTTGTTACTACACTATGCCGGGGAGGATACACGCATTAACGGGGGTATCCCGGCCTTTGAAGAGGCCTTGAAACAGGCTAGCAAGCGCTACACACTGCATATGTACGACGGGGCGCAGCACGCCTTCAATAACGATACGTCCGAAGCGCGCTACCACAAGGCCGCGGCGGACCAGGCATGGGCCCGTACCCTGGCCTTTTTCAAGGAACACTTGCGGGCCTGAGCGGTCGGCGCCCGTGCCTTGCCATCTGGCACACGCGCGTGTATGCTGACGTATCCCTCCGAAAGGGGGGCGAACGCTTCCAAGCTCATACGTACGAAGGAGAATACCATGGCCAGCATCAACAAGGTCGGACACGTTGTGCTCAACGTGGCGGATGTCGCCACCTCCGTTGCCTTCTATACCCAGGTGCTTGGGATGGAAGTGATGCGTCTGCGGGACGGCAATGCTGCCTTTCTGTCCTTTGGCACCCAACACCACGACATTGCCCTGTTTAAGGCCACCGAGGGGGCCGAGCGGGGTGGGTTGGGCCTCAATCACATCGCCTTCCAGGTCGCTGGCGATGAGACCGAGCTGCGGCAGCTCTATGGCCGACTCGTTGCCTATGGCGCCAAGGTGGACTTCACCACCGACCACGGCATGACGCGTAGCGTGTATTTCTTCGACCCCGACGGCAACCGCCTGGAAATTTTCTGTGAAACCATGGAGACTGAAGCTGGCCGGGAGTATATGCGGGCTGGCGTTAATCTCAACAATCGGGACTACAAGCCCGAGCCGATCCTGGCGGAGGTGGAACGCGCGGTGTCTGTGGCCTAAATCCCCTGTCCGTCGACACCAGAGTCGGGCTGCAGCCTTGTACATCTCCCCCCAGATGACGCGGGCCGGAGGGTCACTGCTTGAGGTCACCAACGCCAAGTTCAACGGCAGCGCTGTGCAGCGCCGCCGTCACTCTGCTGAACTCTCTACGCAGTGCATCCAGAACCGTAGGCGCGTCATGGATACGCTCCTCACGCGCCAGCAGCTCCACCTGTGCACAGAGATTGGCAAGCTCGGCGGCGCCGAGACTCGCGCTGCTGGATTTCAACGAGTGTGCGGCCATCCGCAAGGCAGACGCGTTCTCGCTCGCCAGCGCGACTTGCATGGCGCTGAGGAGCCGTGGCGCATCGTCGATGAACACCCGCATCACCTTCTCGATGATACTCGGTGCACCTTCGGCCTGTATAGCGCGAATGCTCTGCAGCATACTCAGATCGATCACTGGGCCTGCAGGCGTCACGGGCTGGCCGGCTTGGTTGGAGGGTGACGCAGCGGCTGGAGTCGCTTCCGCATGGATCCAGCGCACCAACATAGCATGGAGATCGTTGGTAAAGTACGGTTTGGACAAGTAGTCGTCCATCCCTGCCGCCAGGCAGCGCTCACGGTCGCCGGCCATCGCATTGGCTGTCAGGGCGATGATCGGCAGACGAGCCTGCGGACCTGTCATTCTGCGGTGGCTTTCCAGTTCACGGATGCGCGCCGTCGCCTCGAATCCATCCATCTCTGGCATGAGACAGTCCATCAGCACGAGTGCGTACGCCTGCTCCTGGACCCGGGATACGGCCTCGCGGCCGTTCTCGACCGCATCCACCGTCAGCCCCAGAGCTTGGAGCATCTCCAGGGCGATTTCGCGATTCACCGCATTGTCCTCGGCGAGCAGAATGCGGCCGGTGGTGGATATTGTCTCTGGGGTGGCCAACGGGTCGCCCGCGGCGCTCTCCGGTCGCTCGGCAATGCGCAGTGGCAGGTGAAACCAGAACTTCGAACCAAGACCGGGTATGCTCGACACCTGGAGTGCACCGCCCATGAGCCCGACGAGCTGGAAACTGATCACCAAACCGAGGCCTGTGCCGCCATAGTGCCGCGTCGTGGAGGTGTCTGCCTGCGTGAAGGCCGTGAACAGCTTACTGAGCGTGTCCTCGTGGATGCCGATGCCGCTGTCCAGCACCTGAAAGAGGACGGTGACCTCGTCGTCACGTACGTCACCTTGCAGACTCACCTCCAGGCGCACGTGGCCACGCTCCGTGAATTTGATCGCGTTCGAGAGGAGATTGGTTAACACCTGACGCAAGCGCAGCGGATCGCCGCACACGAAGGCCGGGACCGCGTCGGCAATGTGGCACTCGAGCGTGAGTCCCTTGTCACTGGCTGCGGCGCGGTGGGTGTGCCCGATGAGGTTCACGACGCTCCGCAACTCAAAGCTGACGGCATCAACGTCGAGCTTGCCGGCCTCAATTTTCGAGAAATCGAGGATGTCGTTGATCAAACCGAGGAGACTCTGGGCCGACTGCAACACGGTGGACGCGAAACGCTGTTGTTGGCTGTCGAGAGACGTCTGCAGGAGCAGTGTGGTCATACCGAGCACACCGTTGATGGGGGTACGAATTTCGTGGCTCATGTTTGCCAGGAACTGTGACTTAGCGCGATTGGCATTGTCGGCGCGTTGTTCGGCCTGGGCGCGCTGTTCGAGCGCCACACGGAGCTCCTCGACACGTTGTTCAAGACGGCGATTGCTGTCCTCGACCTGGTGGCGCGCGGCATACAAGCCTGCACGCGCATCATCAAGGCCGCTGGCCGCGCTGGCAATCTCTTCCTGCAGCGTGTTAAAACTCGCGGCCATCTCTCCAAGCTCATCACGACTATTGATGCGTACCGGCGTGTAATCCACACGCGCATGGGCATCGGCGAGCCGCCCGGCGCCCAGCGCCCGCATGGCGCGCGAAAAATCCGCCACCGTGCCGCGTGCCAGCCGTTCGGCGGCGCCGGCCACCTCGACCGCCGAGTGCGCAATCATCCCCGGCAGGACCAGGCCAACGCTGATCGTCAGCATGGCGACCGCGACGAAAATGTCCTCCAGGGCGCTCACCAGCGCGGTGTGCTGCGTGGGGACACTACTGACCGCTAGCAGGTACCCCGCGCCGTCCAAGGTCAGCACTAGCAACATCGCCCCGGTCAGTTTGATGTGCAGCGACGGCGCCACGCCCGGCAACCCGCAGGCGCGCCGGTCACAGAATTTGCGCACCGCATACAGCGCGGCCCCGGAATAGGCGAACACCAGCCCGAAGAGAACCGTCGGCAAGCCAAATTGCTGAAAGCCCAGGATGGCGGACAGCATCCACACCGCGGCCGCAACCAGACCCAGCATGATGGTTCCATAGGGCGCGCGATAGGGACGCGGCATCTCGGGCGCATCGCGCCGCAGGAGCCACACCGCGACGCTCGGCAGGGTGATGCCGATAAGATAGGTAAAGTTCGCCGCCGCAATGAGCCACACCGGATCGCCGATCAGCAGGAAGAAAATCGCCATGGCCGCCGTCAACACCGACGCCACCCACGGGGCATCCGTGGCCGAACGGCGCGCCAACACGGACGGCAGCAGGCCGTCCTCCGCCAGCTGCGACAGCGTCCGGGCCGCACCAGCCAGCGGCTGGACCGTGCCATGAAACATGTTCAGGATCATGAACCAGATCGCCGCCGCCTTGGCCCCAGCGCCGAACAGCGGGGCGAACGTCGGGCCAAGGACGAGCGCCAGATCCTTGCCGAGCGACTCGACCCCGAGCACGCCGAGCCAGACCAGCGGCAGCACGATGAAATACACGGCCGCCATCGCCCCGGAGGCGAACATGGCGCGCGGCACATTACGTTGTGGATCGCGCGTCTCGCCCACATGGCAGGCCGCCGCCTCGAAAGCCGGCGCGGCAAAGCCAATGAGGTAGAGCCCTGCCATGAGACTCGTCAGTTGACCGAACATGCCGGGGAAGGGCGTCGTCAGATGGAAATCGATAGCCTGCTGCCAGTCCACCGTCCCGGCATAGATCGGCAGCAGCCCTGACAGTAGGGCCAGAATGGCCGAGGCGACCGCGACTGGGGTGATCAAGCGCGCGACCCACTTCACCCCGCAGAGATTGACCGCGGTGAAGAACAGTACCAGACCGACAGCCAGGGCGTTGATGGGTACTGCCGGCAGATACCACTCATGGATGGCGGACGCCGAAAGGATCGCGGTGAGCCCGCAGGTGGGCACCCAGCCCCACCAGATAACACGTGCCAGCGAGATTCCCGAGCACGGGGGCATAGGGCTGAAACGCTTCTCCGCAGGTTGCCGCAATGCCACCAACGCGATTCGGCCACAAAAGGATCAACTCAGTCCATCCAGGCGCTGCGGCCCAGCTCAACAGCAAACCGACGATCAATAGCGGCACAGCAGCACTGCCCTGGCCGAGGATATCGCCCTGGCCGGCAAACAGGGCGGCAAGCAGGAACAGACTCTGATTGCTGCCCCCCATGGCGAGCGCCGTGGTGCCCACCCAGCCGAGCGTCCGTGGATGGGATGGTTGGAGCGAGCCGAGGTTCCCCTCGGCGCCAGGGTGTGCATCACGGGGATGTAGGATAGGCATGTGTGACACCCTTCATCATGGTAGTATGATACATAGAAGACCTAGATGCGCAGGCCCATCCGCCGTTCACTCTTTCAGCTTGATTTCTTCCCAGGGATAGGCATAGCCTGACGTAATGGTCGGGAAGATATCTTGCCATTTCTGTGCCGCCACCTTAGGGCCAATGGCATTGACAAAGGCGTGCCGGAAGATGGGCACAAAATAGGCATTCTCTAAAATAGCGCGCTGAATCTCTGCCGCCAGCTTCTGGCGCTCGGCAGGGTTGACCGAGCGTTCATATTGGGCAAACTTGTCGTCTAACTCCTTGACACAAATACGGTCCCGGCTATTAAAGCCGCCGCACTTGAAAAAGCTCTCATACCAGTTGGCCCACGTGCCCCCAACGCGGGTGGCATTGAACAGGATCTGCAAACCGGGCCATTCCTTCAGCCCACCTTGCATCTTTTGCAAAAAGACGCCACGCTCCATGGTTTGCAGCTTGGTGCGTATACCCACTGTCGCTAACTGCGTGACCACGCTTTCACCGCGCGAATAAAACACTGGTACGGGCGTGAGCCAGTCCACGTCAAAGCCGTTCGGGTACCCGGCTTCACGCAGCAGCTGGCGCGCCTGCTCAGGACTGTGTTCAAAGGCCGGCCAGTCAATGGCATAGAGCACATCGCTGTTAATCCAGTTACCCGAATTCTTGCCAAACCCGCCCATTTCCGCTTCATTGATCGCCTGCCGGTCCACCGCCAGGCTCGCCGCCTGCCGCACCCGCTTGTCGTGGAACGGATTTTTAGGATTCTGAAACCCCGGAAATTCCAGCCACCACGAGCCCGACAGCACCGGGGCAATGATCCACTGGCGATTCTTTTGCAGGCGCTCAATAAATTCGCCGCCGACGTTATAGATAATATCGGCCTCACCACTCTCCAACATGGCGAAACGGGTGGTGGCTTCCGGCACGCTGAGCATAATTAGCTGTTTGATATGCACAGGCTTGTAGTAATCCTCGAACGCTTCAAACTCCAGCCGGGTGCCCGCCTCTTGCCGCATGAGTTTGTACGGCCCAGCGCCAATGGGTTTTTGCTTGAAGCGATCCGGCCCGACTTCCTGATAATACTTTGCCGGGACAATCCAGCCGGCGCCACTGACGTTGGAGGTGCCAAAAAGCATCAGGAAGTCGAGGAAGGGCTCTTTGAAGTGGAAACGCACCGTGCGGTTATCAATGATCTCGACGCGTTCCGTCTTGGATTTCAGGAGATCGGCCTTGGCGCCCCGGTAGTGTTCAAAACTAAACTTGACGTCCTCGACGGTGACCGGCTCGCCATTGTGGAACCTGGTCCCTGGCCGGAGCCAGAAGGTGGCGCTTGTGGCATCCTGGGCAAACTCATAACGCTCCGCCAGAGCCGGATGGTCAAACAAGGTATCACGGTAGTTTTTAATTAAGGCATCGTGCAGGGCATTGAGAAAATTGTCCGGCGTGGCCGTGCCGTCGTGCTCCTGCGGATCGAGCCACTTTGAGGCAATGCTGGCATGCCAGGCCAGGGTGAGCTTGCCTTTCGGCACGACTTTGGCGGTTTGCGCCGCGACCCACGACACGCCCCCGAGGAGTACGCACAAGCCAACCCCCAGGATCCCAACTCTCTGTCTCATACTTCTCCCTTTCTGCTCTGCGCTGTCCGTCTTATCACAAGTAAGGCGGCCATCATACGATCTGGTGCCCCTCTGTCAAGCGCCAATCCAGGTCAGGCTTGCAAACGTGCAGGTGAAGCCCTATCCTCCAGCACACATACGCGCGCTGATAATGGCCGTTCACCCTTGGACAAGGCGCCCTTGAGCTATGGCAGCACCTGCAACCCTCCTGGACCATCCTGTTGTCTCCAGTCGCTACTTTTTCCCACGGCGGGCCGCCTTCCCGGACCCCTATTGGGTCGATGCCGCCGACGGCAGCAAGCTGGGATGTTCGTACCACGTGGTCAATCCCGCGGCCAAAACCGTGGTGTATTTCCACGGCAATGGGGAAGTCGTGGCGGACTATTTGCCGGGCTTGCCCGAGTGGTTCACACAAGAGGGCTACAATCTCCTCCTGGCCGAATTCCGGGGCTATGGCATGTCCACCGGGCAACCGGCCCTGGTGGGGATGTTCGACGATGTGTCCGCCATCATCCACAGCCTGGGTGTGCCAGAGAGCCAGATTGTCCTCTTTGGTCGATCCATTGGGTCGCTGTATGCGGTGCATGGTGCCTTGAAGCATCCGCATGTGGCGGGAATTATCCTGGAAAGTGGCGTGGCACAAGTGGCCGAACGCTTCTTTCTGCGCGTGCAACCGGAAGAGCTCGGGACGTCTGAGGCAGTGCTATGGACGGAACTGCAACGCCATTTTGACTACGCCGCCAAGCTCAAGGATTTTCAGGGACGCACCCTCATTCTGCACACGCGCCACGATGAGCTCGTGCCGGTGCACCACGCCGAGATGCTGTACGCCGCCGCTCCCGAGCCGAAAACGCTGCAGATCTTTGAGCAGGGAGGCCACAACGATATTTTCTACTGGAATCAGGACGTCTACATGCAGCTGGTGGAAACCTTCCTGGCGGACCTCAGTGCAGGACGCTGAGGTGTTGAGCGCCAGTGCGAACCTTGTCCCCGCACCACGCGCCGCCCCTGGGCGAGAAGCTATGCTCAGGGGTGTTAGGCTGTCGCATACGCTGTGAAGGGCCTGACACCGGCTGGGTGGAAGCCCAACACAATATGGTCCGGTGGAATGCCCGCGCGCACGAGGTCGTATGTGACACCCTGTTCCGTGCCATCACGTTGGATCCACAGCTTGCCCTGCACAATATCGATATGCATCAGACACCCATGCACACGCCTATTACCTTCCCAGCCCACGGTCAGCAGCGCATACCGATCCGTCTCCCGATCAAAAATGGACTCAAATTGGATATCGCCATGGGCATACGGGATCTTCGTATAGGCAAGAAGCACTTCTTGCACAATATGGCGGTAGGTTTCTAGGGTATCCATTGGCTAATAACCTCCGTAGCTGGCTCAAAGACGAGGAGCTTGAGACGTTGATTGTCGAGTAACACCTGTCCAATGGGCTCGGTAAACACGTCAAAGAACACCGTGTCACGGATGGCAAGATATAGGGTACGGTCAGGCTCCAGGCGCGCCATGACATCATGGTACACAATATATTGCCCCAGAGCATTTTCAAGATCAGCGACAGCCGATGGGCTGATCAAGCTTTTGATTTCGAGACATTTAACTCAAGATAGATTCGCGAGCTTTCCAGGCAAAATAACTGCTTGATTTCGCATAGGTTTTCTTTCTTCAAAATATCTCAAGTTAAGAGTCTCTTGATTTCTACGGCGATTTTGCGTGGTCCCTGGGTCGCGGCCAGCAGGTGTTCCAGGCCCAGATCGACGTAGAGATCCTTGAGACCCCAGCGTAAATGATAGGGATCATGCGTGATCGTCCAGCCGTCTTTGATGAGGGCGCGTTTTACCGTGTCATGATACATGTCGTATGCTGGCATAGAGCCTCACCTGACGCAGTTAGGGATCACGCCGTCCTCACATCACAAACCGTGTGCCCTGGGCATGGCGCAGAAAGCGACGCATTTCTTCATACGATAAGCGTTCCGTTTCCTCCATGAGGCGGAACTTCTCGGCCGGCTCGCTGGCCTGGGTGAAGCGCTTGGCGATCGCCTCAAGGGCAGCACGATAATCGCGATAACTTTCCGCTTCCTCCCGCACACCCAGGCCCTCTTCCACAGCCCGAATGGCGAGTGCGAAGATCGCGAACCAGATCGCTGTGACGTGCACCACCGGCTTATGGGCGAAAGAAGCGAGAGAGGCCAGGGCAGGGAAAGACAGCGCCAGGGCGATGACGAGATGAATACCAAACAAACCCAAGACGCACAAGAAGGCCGCCTGAGACCACTAGCCTGCCTGCATCCTGGGAGACGCTGAGAACAGAGCCCCTTGCGTCCGCAGCTTATAGTTGGCGTACTGGAGTTGCGGGGTGATCCTGAGTGCCTGGTAGGCCGCGAACACGTCATGCAGATCGGCGTTGAGCATAGCGTCGTCCAAGCGTGGTAGCGGGTGGAGCCACACATCCGTCTCTTCGCTGCTCTCAAGAATCCTGGTCAGCTCCGCCTCCAGATGGTCTTCATACTGTAACCTGAAGTTGCTGAACCATCGGCGCCGTGCGTCTTGATACGCCTGCACGCTGTCTGGCGTTTTCAGGCTGGCGATGATGGCAGGGAGATGGCACACAAAGGTCTGAAAATGAAATTGCCGCAGCCGCTCGGTCATCAGGCGCCGATGCAGCCAGCGTTGCTTTAGTTTCGTATGTAAGACGCCGCCAAGGCCGATGAACACGCTCAAGATGCCTGCGACGGCGGAGATGAGTCCCAGTATTCGAGCTAGAGCCCCGCAGTTGTGGTACAGCGGTTCTGCGGAGGCGCCAAGGAGGGCAATGGCACCAAGAAGGATGGCGCACACCCCAGAACGGCGGCTCCACTTGCGTGCCAAATTGGCGGGGATATCGTAGGCCGTGAACAGTGCCCGGAGTTCGGGATGGTCGAGGACATGCGGCAGATCTGGGTAACTGGCGGCGGCACGTTCCAGAGCCGCCGGGCTCGTCAACAAGTCACTGTTAAATATGTACCTGTCGGTTGTCTGTGCCATGGTCATGCTCCTCCCTATCCGTGCCCCGCCTTAGCGAGCCTTGGGCAGAATTTCTGCTGCGGCTTCCAGTTGTGCGAGACGTTGTGTGATCCAACTTTTGAGTGCTTCATTAGGCGCATGCTCAAGCGCTTGCAGCCATGCGGCTTTTGCCTGTGCGCTCTTGCCAATGCGGCGATAGGCTTCGCCGAGATGGGCATACGAGTCTGGTAGGTTCAGCTTGTAGATGGCGGCTTGCAGATGGGGGATGGCCTGGTCCACCATACCCAGCTTGACGTAGTTCCATCCCAGGCTGTTGCGGATAGAGGCATTGTCTGGTGCACGTTTATGGGCGCGCTCAAGCAACTCGCGGGCCCAGGGCAGGTTCAGGTCGCGCTCGGTCCATTCATAGCCGAGGCGATTGAGCGTGGACGCATCGAACGGGTCGAGCGAGAGCGACTGTAACAACACGCGCTCGGCTTCTTCCCAGCGCTCGATCTGTATGAGAGCCCACCCTTTCAGGCTGAGCACGGCGGCTGGTGGCACGTTCTCTGGCAGCCCGTGCTGGAGCAGCGCATCGGCGATGAGCAGCGCGTTGTTCGCATCGTTGGCCTGGAGCATCAGGTGAGCCATGTGCAGCAAGGCGTGACGTACGCTCTTGGGAGGCTCCTGGTTGGCTCTTTGCATGGATGTGAGCACTGGCTGGTCGAAGCTGTTCTGCGACACAAGCTGGACTACGACGTCCTGTGACGCAGTCTGACTGGCTGCGGCTTTGTGCAGTACGTCTTTGGCCTGCACAGGATTACGTGTGAGCAGGGCAACTTGCAGATCTGTAGGAAAGGTGCCAAGATTTTTTCCCTTATTGGCATCCCCTATCGCATAAACACACAAATCCTGAAACGAGACGTTGTTCTCTTCCGCGATTTTTAAAAGCCTGCGAAACGAGTCCTGTATCTCCTGGGGAATGACCGCGCCAGTCCAGTACTCGGTGAGATGGATGAAATCATCCACTGGATTGCGACCAGCGTAAGGATCGCGAATATAAATGTGCCATGCATATTTGGTTCCAAATTGGTCATAGATAAATGTCACAGGTGCCGTAAATCTCTTCATACCGAAATTGTGTTTGTCGCGGATCTGTTTCCATTTCCCTGCCTCGGCGACATCGATTCGGACTGGCCCCGCACCGGTTCTGTACCACTTCTCTAGGAGCCCCACTGCATCGCCATATCCGAGATCGGCAGCGCGGCGGACCAGCTCCAGAGCGCGTTGCTTGTGACCCTTGGCAGCGAGGTGCTTCCCCACCTGGAAATTCGAAGCCATAACACTGCTGTAAAAAAGCCAATTTTGTGGGAACTCGGCAAAGAGCGCCTCGCGTAGCGCTAGCGCCTCTTCCAGCAGGGCCTCCTGCCTCTCCGCGACGCTCTCAAAATCCCCCGGTTTGCCTGGCAAAGCCTGGCTCGCATAAGCGAACCAGTGACGATAGCGCGGTTCGTTCGGCGGTGCGGCCATGCGCGGTCTGACGTATGCGATAAGCGTTTTTGCGAGAGCTGCGGCCTCTTCACCCTGTTTGTTCTGGCGCAGTGCATCCGCATACAGGTACCAGGCTTCCAGCCAGGTGAGTTCACCCCCGGCTTCTGCTGGCCTCGCCTGGTACAGCGCTTTTTGCAACTCGTAGTATTGCTGTCGGTAAGGCAGTGCGTCAGCCACCAACGCTGGATCGTCGTGCATGAGCCGCGTCAACTCTCTGAGACTGTCCTCCATCCAGCTTGCCATCTGCTGGTTGTGCTTGTCTCTGGCATGCAGTTGGACTCGCGTCTCATAGGCTTCCTTGAAAGCGCTGATAGCGGCGGGGCGTTCACCAAGTTTGTCCTTCGTCCTACCGATATTGTGTACAAAGAAAGCCCGATAATCTCTCGCCTGCTCGTCAGTATTATCCAACGCGATGAGTTGAGCGGCGCTGGCGGCAGCGGTCTCATACAAGGGCAGCGCCTCGGCATACTTTTACTCGCGGTCATACGTTGCCCCAAGGTTGTTCGCCAGGGCCATATGGGTAAAATGCAGCTTGCGATCGTGGGCACGTTCTTTGAGGAGCGTGCTGGTCAGCGCAAAAGCCTGGCGATTGATTTCTCTGGCCTCACGCGGTCGGCCAGACGCCTCCACAGCTAGAGCAAGCTGCTGCATACACTGAGCGCGCTTGCGTGTCGCCACAAAGGCTGCAGATTGTAGTAGCTCAGTATGCTTGTCGAGTTCCGCCAGGCAGGCCCGTGCGTCAGGCTCGGACTGGCCTTGGGCTAAGCGCTTCCAGTTCACGCGTGCCACGGCGAGGAGGCTGTCCACCAGCCCGAGCACGCTTTGTGCTGAGATGTCGCCGCGCTCAATCGCTGTGCGACGCAACCGTCGTGCCGCCTCGGCTGCGGCGGATGCCTCGTCGTACTGTTGGCGCTCAAACAGCGCCTGGCTCTCGATTTCATAGGTTTTAGCCAGTAAAGCTAGGCTGGCATTGTCAAGTTGCGTCTCATCCACCACCCGCAAACGCTCCCGCGCCTCCCGAGCCCGCATGATCTGGCGTTCACTATCGCTGTCACGCCCACTGCCCTCCGCCAGGGACAGCGACAACCGGGCAAGGCTGGCGCCCAGCTCCACCTCGCTGCTGACGCGACTGGCCATGGTCTGGAAAAAGCTCTCACCCTGACTCAGCACCCCCTCGATTACGCTGCTCGGCAGGCCGGTGACATCCCGCATGCGGGCCGCGCTATCCAGGAGAAAATTTTCGCCCGCCGAGACCGCCAGTTTATAGGTGCCGGTGATCTCCTTCTGGGCCTTGACGGCGCGGTCTGCTGCACTCAGCGCCCGACCACGTTCGAGGAAAGCCCAGCCACCAGCAGCAGCGGCGAGGATGACCAGCACCGCCAGGATCGAAGCCGCCAGGCGTGTACGGCGCACCTCACGCTGGCGGGCCAGCTCTGCGGCCTGTTCCAGACGCTCAGCGCGGGCCAGCGACGCCGCAATATAGCGCCGGATGAGGAGATCACCGGCCAGGAGTTGCGGCTGCTTCTCCACCAGATCGTGCGCTTCGGTCAGACGCCGCCCTGGCTGCACCAGCAGATCATCGCCAGGATCACCGGCTTTCACGACCTCGGACCAGCGCCCGGCTTCCGGTTCCAGGCGGTCGCGGATCAGCAAAAATTCCCGATGCTCCTGCACCCAACCACGCAAGCGCCCCCAGGCACGGATCAGCGCCTCATGCGTCACCTCGATATGGCTCTCAGAGGCGACCAGGAGACGCCGGGCCGTGAGCTTGTCCGCCGCGGCACGCGCCAGCGGGGACAAGCCAGCGAGTGCGGTGGGGCGACGATTGTCGAGCTGGCCCTCACCCGGACGCACCAGGCTGAGCAGCAGGTCACGCGCGGCGTCTTGCTCCTCCGGCGTCAGCTCTTTTTCAAACACCCGGTCTGCCTGGCGCGCAATCGCCCCACGTACACCCCCTAGCTCGTCGTAGGCTCGATAGGTCATAAGGCGCCCGTCGCTGGAGCGATTGTGCCACAGGCCTTCCAGCATGTGCTCCAGCAAGGGTAACGCGCCGGGCTCCTCGCCGAGATCGTCAAGAATGCGCTCCGGTAGATGGGGTTCAAAGCCGATATCCAGCAAGCGGGCCGGTTCAACAATGGTGCGCATCTGGTCGGCAGGCTCCATACGGCCAACCGTCATGGTCTCGTGGTGGGCGCGGCGCAGCAGCTCGGGATGCGCCAGTGCCTGGTCAGCATGATCGGCCCGCACGGTGAGCAGGATCGTCAGCGGCACGCGGTCAAGGGCCACGAGCAGTGCCTTGATGAACGGCGCGCGCAGGGCCTCCTCGTTGACCAGCGTATACAGCTCTTCCCATTGGTCGATGAACAGCAGCAGACGTTCAGCATAGCCCAGCTTTTGCAAGAGGCGTTCGATCACCTCTGCCAGGGCCTCCGGGCGCCGGCTCAACAGCGCACGCAGACGGTCGCGTTCGGCGAAGCGATCCAGCTCGCTGGTGGTGGGCTGTAGATGGTCAATGAGCGCCTCGGCCAGGCCAGCAAACGGATCAAAGCGCGGCTGCATCACGGCCATCTCCCACACCTCCGCCAAGTGCCGCGAGCGCAGGACCGGCAGCAGACCGGCGCGGGCGATGGAGGATTTACCAGAGCCGGAGGCGCCTTGCAATGCCACCAGGGGGCGGGTCAGGACCAGCTCCAGCAGCTTACGACTCTCGACCTCACGACCAAAGAAAAATGCCGCGTCTTCTTCGCGGAAGGCGCGCAAGCCGCGAGGGATTGGCGCGCTCCCGCAGGTCGTGCGCCGCTCGTTGCGCCTCCAGACCAGGCGGCTCACCAGCGATGGCGGCGGCGAGTACACCGAGATACCCCTCATCAATGGCGCCGAGGCGGAAATCGACCCAGGTGTACAACTTCAGCATAGAAAGCGGTGGTTCGCTGCCTGGGAGCATCACCGGGATGACCCGGAAGGCGTCGTCACGGCCATGGCGCTCAAGCGCGTAGCAGATCTCGCGCTGCTGCCAGGTCGAGAACCCCTGCGGGCCGACGCAGACAACCGCTGCCTGCGAGCCGTCTAAGGCTTCGCCCAGTTCACGCACCCACAGGTGGCCTGGCATCCCCGCCCGGCGGTCGTAGTAGAGCCTGAGACCACGTTTTTGCTCCAGCCACTCAATGATGGTCTCAACCTGGGCGCGATCTCGGGAGTTATAGCTGATGAAAGCGTCGTAATGCTGTGCCATGGCCATCATGCCTGCTCCTCTGGTGTGCCCCAGGCTTTGAGGTGTCCTGTACGTCATGCCGAGATGCTATATACTACCGCGTGCGAACCGCGCGGTCTATCTACATGCAGCGCGTCGAGACCTTCCTGGCGGACCTCAGCACTGCGGGCGGACCTCAACGCCGGTGGCGCGGTCGTCCCGGGCTCGCCGGGCTGGCCGTACAGGTGGCACGGCTGGGGTCATAACAGCTGGCACTGTGCGGGGTCAGGCACGGTTGCAGCGGGGTAGCACACGCCAGGCCGTTGTGACAGGTGGCATAGGCGGGGTTATAGCATCCCGCCCCGTAGCGCCCCACACAGGGGGAGGAGCCACCGCCGCATACCAGGCCATCATGACAGGCAGCAGCCATAGGGTTATAGCACCCCGCCCCGTAGCTCCCATAACAGAATGCCGTGCCGAACGGACACACCTGCGTCATGCCAGGGGTCGCGAGCAGGCACACCAAGAGTCCACTGAGTACCCACCAGAAACGCACCTTGGTGACTGTCCCGCGTATGTTCACGGTTCTCTCCATTGGTCCATTGCCCCACTGCTACGTTCCTAGCTTTTCGTTATGAACAACATGCTCTATTGACGACATATTCTACCGGAACCACCCCGGTGATTAAGGGTACTGGCTTGAGGGGTTGGCAGGATACACTGTCATGTCAAGGCTTCCCTTCTCTCTTATGGAGAAGCGCGCCATGAAGAAATCTTCGCTAGCCGAGTTGATGTTGTTCGTCTCGCGTGGCTCATCGACACTAAAGCCATGCGCTACGATGCATCTGCTACGGAAAGAGAGACACCACATGGGTACGAATCTCTGGCGTCTTGTCCTGATCGTGAGTCTCAGCTTTTTCCTCCAAGGCTGCCACCTTTTTTGGCTTGGGCATGGAGGGCATCACCATGACGGAGGCCATGGCGGCCACCGAGACTATGGAGGTGATAGAGGCCATGGCGGCCATCGCGGCCATGGGGGTGATAGAGGCCATGGCGGCCATCGCGGCCATGGCGGGCACCAACGCTAGAGGGCCCCAGCGTGTGTCGCCCCGTGGCTCTGACCTGCGCGAGGTTTCTGCTGGCGCCCAGCTCGCACCACCTCGGCACGCTGGCAAAGCTCCCGGAAGACGTCTACAATGCGCCGCACACCATCGCCCCACCCATCGCAGAGGAGAGCCCATGTCCACCATCGACGCCCTCAAAACCGCTGTACAGGAGACCATCGACCGCCGGGGTGACGAACTCATCCAGGTGGCCAAGACGATTTTAGCCCATCCTGAACCCGGGTTCCGCGAGCAGAAGACGGCCCAGCTTGTGGCACGCAAATTCCGCGAGTTCGGTATTCCCTTTACAGAAGGCATTGCCCTGACTGGCCTCAAGGGTATGCTCGACACCGGGCATGCCGGGCCGACGGTTGCGGTCATGGGCGAACTCGACTCGCTCAAAGTGTCAGAGCATCCGCATGCCGACCCGGTCACCGCCGCGGCGCATGCCTGCGGGCATCACTGCCAGGTGGCCATGATGCTGGCGGTGGGCCTTGGGCTCAAAGCCGCCGAAGTGTTGCCGCATCTGTCCGGGCGCATTGCCCTGATCGCGGTGCCGGCGGAGGAGTACATTGAAATTGGCTACCGCGACCAATTACGGCGTGAGGGCAAGATCGAATTCCTCGGCGGCAAGCCGGAATTCATCCGCCTGGGGGCGCTGGACGACGTGGATATGGCCATGATGACCCACACCGCCAGCCAGGGTGCGGATCAGGGTAAGATCTCGTTCGGGGGCACCAACAACGGCATTGTCGCCAAAAGTATCCGTTTTATCGGCAAGGCGGCGCACGCTGGCGGCGCCCCGCATACGGGCATCAACGCCTTAAACGCCGCCATGATCGCCATGTCCGCCATCCACGCCCAGCGCGAGACCTACCACGATGACGACACCATCCGCATTCACCCTATTATCACCCAGGGCGGCGTGGCGGTCAGCTCAGTGCCGGCGGACGTGCGCATGGAGACCTTCGTACGGGGCCGCTCCATTGAGGCCTTCTTAAATGCCAGTGAGCAGGTGGACCGGGCCCTGCGTGCCGGGGCCATGGCGGTTGGGGGCCGCGTGGACATCACCACCCTGCCGGGCTACCTGCCCTTGCACAGTGATGACACCATGCTCGACCTGTATAGCGCTAATGCCGTGGCCCTGGTCGGGGCCGAGCACGTCAAGCGTCTGGGGCACCGCACTGGCTCGACGGACATGGGCGATGTGTCGCAGATCATGCCAGTCATTCACCCCTACGTCGCCGCGGCCACGGGCAGCGGGCATGGCAGTGACTACATTGTGCAGGATTACGACCTCGGCGTGCTCACCGCCGCCAAAGCCATGGCCATGACGGTGATTGATCTACTTACCAACAACGCCCAGCACGCCCGGACGGTCAAAGCCCAGTATCAGGCCCCGCTCAACAAAGCCACGTATTTGTCGCTGATGCGCAGCATGTTTCAAGAAGCCTCTTATACGGAGTAACAACGATGGCCACTCTTACAGAACTCAAGGCGCACGTGCAGGCCAGCATTGAGGCGCGCAGTCCCTGGCTCATCGACGTCGCCAAAACTATCCTGGCCCATCCAGAGGCGGGTTTTCAGGAGGTCAAAACGGCGCAGCTGGTGAGCGACAAATTGCACGAACTCGGTATTGCCCACGACACCGGTCTGGCCCTGACTGGCGTCAAAGGCCTGATTCGCGGTGGTCCCCCTGGCCCGACCGTGGCGGTCATTGGTGAACTCGACTCCCTGCGCGTGCCCGGCCATCCGCACGCTGACCCTGAGACCGGCGCAGCGCACGCCTGCGGGCATCACTGCCAGATCGGCATGCTGCTGGGTGTAGCGGTGGCGCTCAAAGCGCTGGAAGGCTCGCCCGACCTGGCGGGTAACGTGGCGCTCATGGCTGTGCCTGCCGAGGAATTTATCGACGTGCAATACCGCTGGCAGTTGCATCAAGAAGGCCGGCTCGGTTTGATGGCCGGGAAGCAAGAGCTGATCCGGCTCGGGGCCTTTGACGATGTGGACATGGCCATGATGGTGCACACGGCCTCGGGGTCTACTGAAAACGCCAAGTTTGCCCTGGGCGGCACCAGCAATGGCCATGTGGTGAAATACGTGCGCTTCCTGGGCAAATCCGCCCATGCTGGCAGCGCTCCCCATCAAGGCATCAATGCCCTGCAAGCGGCCATGGTGGCGCTCAACGCCCTCAACGCCCAACGCGAAACCTTGCGTAATGAGGACACCATCCGCCTGCACGGCATCCTCACCCGTGGCGGCACGTCGGTGAATGCGGTGCCGGCCGAGGTGCGCTACGAAGGCCGGGTGCGGGGTCGTAATGCTGAGGTCATTGCCGATGCGAACATGAAGATGGACCGCTGCCTACGTGCCGGGGCGTTAGCGATGGGCGCAAAAGTCAACATCGTTACCATTCCGGGCTATTTGCCGATGCTGAATAACGCGCCCATGCTCGACTGTTTTCAGCACAATGCCAGCGCCTTAGTCGGCGCCAACCAGGTGGTGACGCATCCGGCGACGCGCAATCGCGGTGGCTCGACGGATATGGGCGATTTGAGCCAGATCATGCCGGTGATCCACCCGTATACCACCGCGGCCACGGGGATGGGGCATGGGGCGGATTACCTGATTGCCGATTACGTGCAGGCGGTGATCAATCCTGCCAAAGCTATGGCCATGACGGTGCTGGACTTGCTGGCTGGTGCAGCGGCCAAGGCACGGGAAGTGCTCGCTACCAGTAAGCCACTGATGAGTAAGCAGCAATATTTGGCGTTGCAGGAGGCCAGGCTGACGGAAGAGCTGTACGCGGGCAGGTGACAGACTTCCTCGTAGGGGGCAGCACGCCGTCTGCCACGGCGCGCCATGCGTGCATAGCTGACTCCTGTACTGTGAGGGTGACTATGACACTGACGGCCTCGAAGTAAAAGGCAACGTTTGCCCTGGATGCTACGTTGCTCGCAGCCGCGCAAGCGGTGGTCCAAGACGGGGGTATGCCATTGATGGATGCGCTCCTAGAGCAAGCGTTGACCGACTTTCTCGCCAAACTCCGGTCAGAGGCCATCCGCCAGGCGTTCACCGCTGCCAGTGTTGACCCGCTCTTTCTAGCAGATATTGCTGAGGTCGTACGTGACTTTGAGGCAATGGATCAGGCGTGTTGAATGCCGACAGACCATTATCCGCGTGCTGCACGTGCACCCCGCTGGATACTCCCTGCACCTCAGCAAGGGCAGGGCACAAACGCTGCACGTGTACGAAAGGGGCAGACATGTCTCTCGCTACCACACCACCGCTGAGCGGACAGGCGACACGCGAACCGTTACCGCAGTCAGCGGAAGATTGGCTCGACGGTATTAGCCAGGCACTGCAGTCAGGAGCCTTGGTACGCGCGCGGCGCCTTGCCGCTGAGGGCGGGGCAAGATACCCGCAGCATGGGGCGTTACGCACCTATGCCCAGGTGCTCGCGCCCCCGCGCGTACTCCCGCACCAGGACACCTCGACGCGGGCAGTGCGGGCCAATAAGCTGTGGCTCCAGGAACATACGGGGCACTACCAAGGCCAGTGGGTCGCACTCCGCAACGGGACACTCATTGGGGCGGCCTCGTCCCTCGACAGGCTAGTGGCGCAGGTGGGCAAGGGGACTGATCTCTTGCTGACAAGGGTGTAGGCATGCTCGTACTCCAACCCAGTGGTGAACCGTTTACAACCGGGGCCGCTTCCTACAGCTATCGTCCCGAATATCCAGGGCTCGATATTCCAAAACTCTTTCTGCAAATTGTCGTCGAAGGTGTACACGTCGAAGCCCTGCTGGATACCGGGTCGATGTTCTTTATTCGTTCTCCTGAACTGGCAAACCATTTACAGTTCCCCGCGTCCGAAGCTCTCGGGCAACAGACCTTGGTGATACGTGGAGAACGCGTGCACGGGACGCTGCATCGTGTGGCCCTTACCCTGCTCGCCGAGGTGGGAGACAGTCTGAGCTTAGAAGTCACTGCCCTGGTGCCGCACGATGACACCGCCAGGCAATTGCCTATGCCATTTCCCTGTTTTCTGGGCCTGTTCGGCTGTCTGGAACGTGTACGGTTTGCGATCGATCCGCATACAGAGATGCTATACTTCGGCCCCATCCTCTGAAGAAAGAGGGGGCCGCGCTACAGAACCCTGCTGCCCGCGAGAGTCCTGTGCGGATAGAGACGCTTTGCCAGGAAGGAACCACTGTCCATGCGCACATCACGATTAGGTGCCGGTGCCGAAAATGTCTTCCAAATTGTCAGAACCAAACGCGCCGAGGCGCAGGCCAGGGGCATGACCTTGATCGACTTGTCCATTGGCGAGCCACGCGGCGCGGCGCTACTCAGCGCCCGCAAAGCCGCCGCCGTGGCGGTCATGAGTGACGACGAGGCCATGCATGCCTATCAGTACAATGCCAGCCCTGGCGTGCCGCACTTTGCGCCGCGTTTCATCCAGGCCCACGTGCCGCGCACCTTCGCCCCAGACGCGGTGGATTACCTGCCCATTCCTGGCATCAAGCCCATCCTTGGCCTGCTGCCGCTGGCCTGTGGCTGTGCCGAGCAGCCGATGACCGTGGCCACCACCACCAGCCCGGGCTATCCGACGCCGCTGGATTGGTGCGGCTATCATCCGCTGGTGACGCACTACGCGCTGCCACTCAATCCGGGCAATGCCTTCCGCTTTGCGCCCGAGGACATTCAGCCGGGCACCGATCTGATCATGATGAACTACCCGCACAATCCGTCCGGGCAGGTGGCCACCAGGGACTGGCTGCATCAGGTGTGCGCCTATTGTAGCGCCCACAATATCCGCTTGTTCAACGACGCGGCGTACTATGTGCTGAGCTACACCCCCGACAGTGCGACGCTGGCGGAGGTGGCCCCAGAGTACCCGGAGCTGTCCTGGGCCGAGGGCTTTACCGCTGCCAAGCTCATTGGCAACGGTACCGGCTGGCACGTCGGGGCGATGATCGGCTCGCCGGATTTTATCGGCGATCTTAAGGTGGTGAAGGGCAAGACCGACACCGGCTTTGTGGCGCCGATGGCGGCTGGGGTCGTCGCGGCGTTTGAGCAGGATCAGGCGGGCATCGCGTGCTACCGCGAGATGTATCACACCCGGCTGACGCTGTTTGCCGATCTGCTCACCGGGCAGGGCATGCGCTTAGCACTAGAACCGACGGCGGGGTTTTATACGTTGTGGCTGATTCCGACGCGCGCCTTTGGCAAGCCGGTGCAGGACGCGCAGCATTTCAACTTTATGATGATCGAGGAAACTGGGGTGGTTGGGGTGCACTTCCCGGGCTATATGCGCTATGCCGTGTGTGCGGACGTCGCTGCCGTGGCCACGGAGATCACCGCGGCGTTCAAGCACGCGGAGGTGGCGTATGGATAACCAGGCACCAAGGCCACGCAAGGCCCCGCGCACTCCGGCAGGGCGGCGGCAACCACCTGCCGCCGCGGCGGTCACGTCAACCGTGGGCACCTTCCCCGTCGTGGGTCTCGGGGCATCCGCTGGGGGTTTGGAGGCCCTTGAGGTCTTTTTCCGTCATATGCCGGCGGACAGTGGCATGGCGTTTGTGGTGGTGACGCATCAATCCCCCACCCATGTCAGTCTGCTGCCGGAGCTCCTGAGCCGCTGTACCACTATGCCAGTGCGTCAGGCTGCCGATGGGGTGGCGCTGGAGGCCAACCTGATCTACATTGCCCCGCCGAACCGGTACGTGTCTCTCCAGCATGGCACCCTGCATCTCCTGGAAGCTCCGCCAGGGACCAACATCCGCTTCCCCATCGACGTCTTTTTCCGCGCCCTGGCGGAGGACCAGCAGGGCAGCGCCATTGGCATTGTGCTGTCCGGCACCGGCACGGACGGCACGTTGGGTCTCCAAGCGATCAAGGGCGCCTCCGGGATGATCATGGTCCAGAGTGTGGAGTCGGCCCAGTACGACGGCATGCCACAGAGTGCCCTGGCCACGGGGCTGGTGGACTATGTGTTAGCCCCGGCAGAGATGCCGGCGCAATTGCAGGCCTATATCACCGACCCCTCTCTGCACAACACAGTGCGTGCCGCGATCGCCTCCGAGGCGCTCCAGACCATCTATGAGCTGTTACGGCGCCGTACGGGGTATGATTTTTCTGGCTACCGCGGCAGCACCAGCGCCCGACGCCTAGGGCGGCGGATCATCCTGCACCAGATCAAGGACGCGGAGCACTATATCCTGTTCCTTCAGGAACACCCAGATGAGCTCGACCTGTTGTGCCAAGAATTCCTCATTGGCGTGAGCAGTTTTTTCGCGATCCCGAGGCGTTTGCGGTGCTTGAACACGAGGTCTTTCCGCAGCTCCTCGCGGCCAAAGCGGATGACGAGGCTCTCCGCGTCTGGGTGCCTGGCTGTTCCACAGGTGAGGAGGTCTATACCCTGGCGCTCCTGCTCTACGAGTGCCGCGAACGCCTGGGCAAGCGGTGTAAGGTGCAGATTTTTGCGTCGGATCTGGATAAGCAGGCGCTGCAGAGCGCCGGCTTGGGACGCTCTCCCGCCGGCCTCAGCGTGGAGAGCCGTCCCGCTCAGCTGGCGCGCTTTTGCAGCCGCGAAGCGCATACCTCGCGTGTCAACACCGCGCTGCGCGCCATGGGGATCTTTGCCCAGCATCACCTGCTCTCCGATTCGCCGTGCACCAAGTGAGACCTGCGCTCGTGCCGGCATCTCTTGCGCTCCCTGGACACCACGCGGCCACCACGCCTCCTGCCATGGTGGCCTTCCGCCTTGCCACCACACGGCTGGCTGTGGCTTGATCCCGCTGAGACTGTTGGTGCTCCCAGCGATCTCTCAGCAATGCTCATTTTGGCCATCGCGTGGACTTGTTCAAAATGAGCATTGCTGGCGATCTCTTGACGGTGCTTGACAAGCGCTGGACGGTGTATCGCGCCCAGGATACCCCCACCTCGCCTCTGGTGCTGGCGGGATCCGTCACCGCCTTGACGGAGCGGACGCACCATGCGTCACGGCCAGCCAGGGCCGCAATGACGTGCCACGCGGAGCGATCTCACCACACAGACGCAGGCCGAGGAGGCCTGAGGCCAGCCACGGGACTGGCTGGAGGTGACCCTGGCCAGTATCGGGGACGCGGTGATCACCACGGATACCAGCGGGATCAGCACCTTTCTCAACCGCGCGGCCGAAACCCTCACCAACCGGTGCTGGCACAGCGGACCACTCCGCCGGTGTGAAGAGCCTCGCCTCACTCCCGCAGACTGTGCTATCGTAGACGCGCTCTGTCGTCGCGCAGCATTCCCCTGGTATGAAGGAGAGAGAGGTATGATGACTCGCACAGTCCTCCGGCGCACCTGGCCACTCGGCGTCCTCGTGCTCCTCAGCAGCGCCCTGCTGGCACAGGCGCAACCCGCCGTCAAGTCCGATCTCGACGTGGCACGTCAGGGGGCGCTGGCCCTCGCTACCGCCCATGGGGAAAAACCGCGTTATGGCGGCAAATTCCTCAGCGTCGGCAACGAAGAAATCCCCTTCTATGACCTGCATCAGACCTCACTAGGTGGCATCTATGCCGCCGTCGCTCCGGCCTATAACTGCCTCATCCGCACCAGCCCGTATGACCCCATGGCCCTGGACATTATCCCGGAGCTCGCCGAGACCTGGGAGGTCAGCGAGGGCGGCAAGGTTATTACGTTCCATCTGCACAAGGGCGTCAAGTGGCACGATGGCACCGCGTTTTCGTCGGCGGATGTGCAATACACCATTGAACGCATCATGAACCCACCCAAGGGCATGGTGAGCCCACGCGGCCCGGTGTTCGCCGCCCTCATTGAGCGCGTCGAGACGCCCGACCCGCACACCGTCATCGTGCACGGCAAGGGCCCGTCCGGCATGCTCCTGCCGCTGTTTGCCAATGGCTGGAACGTCATCATCCCCAAACATATTGCCGAGAAAGACCCAGCCAACGCCTTAAAAACCACTGTCATTGGCACCGGGCCGTTCCGGCTCAAGGAACCGCCGACCTCCTCACTGTGGAAGTACGAACGTAACAAAGAGTATTTCAAGCAAGATCTGCCCTTTCTTGATGAGATCGAGATTCACATTATCACCGACTCGCAGGCCCTCGTTGCGGCGATCCTGAGCAAGCGCATCTTCTGGTCCGACTCCTTCGCGCACCCCAATATGGACCGCGATTTATCACAATCCACGGCGCAGCAGAATCCCAATGTCCTGCGCTCCTCCAAGCCTACCCTGGTGGCCCAGCACCTGACGCTGCAGACCGAGAAGCCGCCCTTGGATGATATAAGGGTGCGCCAGGCCCTCAGTGAAGCGCTGCGGCGGGAAGCGTTTGGGGAACTCGGCACGCAATCGGGTATGGTCGGCACCGGCAACTATCCCTTAGGGCCGTGGGCCATGCCGCTCGAAAAGCGTCATCAGCTCATCGGCTATGGGCCGGACATGGCGAAGCGTATCGCCCATGCCAAGGAACTCCTGGCGTCGTATGAAAAGGAGAAGGGCAAGATCGAGTGGAGTAAGCTCAAGGTGCAGTGCGCCACCAACATCAAGTTCTCCTGCGAAAACGGGCAGATCATGCAGCAACTGCTGAAGAAGATCGGCGTCAACGTCGAGCTGGAGCCGATGCTGTTTTCGCAACTGCGCGCCAATGAGGTGTCGGGCAATTACCTCATGTCGCTGCTGGGTGCCGCGACGGATTTCGACGATCCGATTGATTCGTTTGGGCAGCTCTATGTGACCAAAGGCGGGCGCTGGTACCAACGCCATTCCCTGCCAGAGTTAGACAAGCTGTTTGAGCAACAAAAGTTCATGGTCGATCCCGAGGCCCGCAAGCAGGCGGTCTGGGCCATGGACACGCTGGCCATGAACGCCGCCGGGTACATCATCCTGCAGTGGCCGGAGTTCCATCATGTACGCTGGAATTTCGTCAAGGGCTGGACGCATACGCCGAACATTCGCAGCACGAACGCGCGCATGGACACGGTGTGGATGGATCTGCCGGAGCTGCCGCATTCCCGGTAGCCGTCTGACGCACGGGAGGACCATGCCAGCGCCGGCAGCCCGCGCCCCGCAGCACGGGCACGGCGCTACGGCTCCTCCAGCGCTGCGAGAGCCTTTGCATCATTGACGCACGGCAGCCGTAAAGGAGAGAGCATGAAAGGTGCCTTAAAGATTCTGATGGGCTGTATGACGTGTCTGGCTTTGGGCGGCGTCATGAGCCTTGGGGGATGTTCCGACGATGTCCAACGGGTGCAGGCGGGTGATGTCAATAACCGCGTGTTTACGTTTGCCAGCGGCGAGGTCTTCAACGCCGCGCTGACTCATGTCACGACCACGCTGGCCTTCAGTAACAATGCGGGAAATTTCACCCTCGCGTCGGCCAACGGCATGGCCTCAGGGCTCAATACGTTTGGCTCGTGTACCCTGACGGTGACGGCCAGCACCTATGCTATTGGAGCCGGGCCACAGCAGAATGACGCCATCCGGCTCGACCCCTGTGACTTCGATATCCCCAACAAAACCCTCGTGGTGGGTAATGGCCTGATCACTGCGGTCTCTTCCCCTGGGATCCCAGCAGAGACAGCACCGTGAGCCCCGTGCCGCCTCAGTGGGCCGTGGGCCGTCCCTCAATCCACAGCCGGAGCCGCTCGCCCATCGCCTGCGCATGCCGCATGGCCTCGGAGCGCACCAGCGCCATGGGCACGATGCCGCCGATGTCCACATACGATTCGTAGACGACCATCTGTGATGTGGGTCGCGTCGTGTCGCGGATTTCCCAACTGCCTTCCATGCGTTTCAGATCCCCGGAGAGGCGCCGCCAGGTCAGGCGTCGCCCCGGGTCGTCATAGCGGCGCTGCAACACGTAGCGATATGTTGAAAAGAGAGCCTTGACCTCGTAGGCAATGTCCGCGCCCCGCTCGTCCTCGGTGAGCACGCGCAGGGCATGAATGTCGGGGAACATCTTGGGGAAGTTCGGATAGTCGGTGAGAGCCGCCCAGATACGCTCACGGGGTGTCGCCACCATAAATGAGGCGCGCAAACCCGCCACGCCATCGGGATGTTGCATCGGTTCGATGCTCACCCCGCCCGCAAACAGGGTCTCCCAGTCTACCGTGTCGGTCCCGGCAGGAGACACCGTAGACGTCAGCATGATGAGCGCGATGGCAACGCCACACCACGGGTTCCAGGCATATCGCATGTCTCAGTCTCCTCAGGCATGGCGTCTGACAAAATCCACCACTGCCGTATTAAAATCGTCTGCCGCCTCAATGTTGACCGCATGGCCGGCGGGCGTTCCGGTCACTTCGAGCCCTGGAAGCGTGCGTTCCGCAAAGACGCGATACGCTTGAAAACGTTGCTCACGCTCGCCGCACACCAGGAGGGTGGGCACCTGCATAGCATGCACGTGCTCGCGCACGGGGGCGTTGGGCGTGGTATAGCGCAGCGTCTGGGCAATCCCACGCGGCGTATGCAGCCGCGCATCGGCGACGAGCGCGTCTCGCACCTCCGGTGGTAGACGCCGCGCATGCACTGGATGCACCCGCAGGGCTTCGAGGGCCACGTGCCCATCCCGCTCCACGTCGTCCGCCTGTTGCTGCGCCGTGGCACGACGGGCCTGGAGCCAGGCGGCATCGGCAAACGCCGCACTGGAGTTGGTAAACACGTGCGCCAGCACGCGGGTGGGCTGCGTCAGGGCATAGCGCATGGTGAGGGCGGCCCCCAGGGATTGCCCGCACACGGCCCAGCGCTCGGCGCCGAGGTGCTGGCGCAGGTGCTCGAAGAGGGCTATATAGGTGTCGGGATGGTAGGAGGCGGGCTCCTCGGGGGCCGGTGAGCGACCATGGCCCCACAACTCGATCACCACAGGCCGGACCACCCGGGCGAGGGCCGCGAGGTTCACCTGCCATTGGGCGCGACCCGACAGAAAACCGTGCACCATGAGCATGTAGGGGCCGGTGCCGTCGTGAATGTCGTAATGCAGTTCCATGGAGGCGTCTATGCTCCTTGTGTAAGAGAGGTCTGCCAGGGACGTGCCGCGGGCCTCTTAACGCTGGTCGATCACCAGCGCGTGGGTAGCCTGGGCGGTGGCGTCGAGCTGGATCTTGGTGATTAACTGCGCCGCCATGTCACGGAAAATCGTGGCATACAACGAGTCAGGAGCCGCGATGACAATCGGGACACCGCCATCGCCCCCCTGACGGATACGCGGGTCCAGCGGCAGGGCACCCAGAAAGGGCACCTGCTGTGCCTCGGCCATCTGCTGCGCGCCCCCGTGGGCAAAGATGTCGGTGCGTTCGTCGCAGTGCGGGCAGAGAAAATAACTCATGTTTTCGACCAGCCCGAGAATGGGTACCTGCATTTTGTGGAACATCTCCATACCCCGCAGGGCATCTTCCAGGGCCACATCCTGCGGCGTCGAGACGATCAGCCCGCCGGTGAGGGGCACGGACTGACACAGGGTGAGTTGGGCATCGCCGGTCCCCGGCGGTAGATCGACGATCAGATAGTCGAGATCACCCCAAACAACCTGCGTCAGAAATTGCTTTAAGAGCTTGCCAATCAGCGGCCCGCGCCAGATTACCGCTTTGTTTCCCAGGGCCAAAAAGCCCACAGACATGACGCGCACCCCGTGGTTGGTCAGCGGCAGCATTGTGCCGTCGGGACCGGGTTGCGGCTGCCCCTCCAGCCCCATCATCCTGGGGATATTGGGGCCATGGACGTCGGCATCCAGCAGACCAACCGCCGCTCCAGCCTGGGCCAGGGTGACGGCGAGATTGACCGCCACGGTGGATTTGCCCACCCCGCCCTTGCCGCTGGCTACGGCGATAATGTACTGGCTGATACGGTCGTGTGATTCCATCCGGGTCTCTCCTTGTCCTGCGCCAGGCGTTAATGCGGCTCTGTGGTGGATGGTGGCTTCCCGGTCACTTCGACAAAGACGCGCACAAAACGGGTGCCATCCTCCATCGCCACTTCATTGGTAAGCCGCCGGGCTGCATCCTGCAGAAAGGCGGGGGAAAAGTGAAAAGCCCCCACGGTGACATAACTCTCGCGGTCGCGGGTGGTGACGCCACGAATGACCCAGGCATAGCCATAGACCCGCTCATCACCCATCAGCCCACAGGAGGCAAGGGGCGCCAGCGCCAGGTAATACTGCGACGGGCGCTGCCGTGGGGCCGGATAATGCTGCCGGATGAGCTCCTCAAGAATGCGCGTGCCACGCCGCAAGGCCTGCGTTTTGAGGCGGGTCACTGGTCCCCACATGCGAATGGCCAAGCCCGGCCCTGGCGAGGGCTGACGGTACACCACTTCCTCAGGCAGGCCGAGATACGCCGCTAATTGGCGAATCTCAAATTTGAACAGCCCGGCGAGGGGTTCCACCACGGTCACGGCCAGACGAGCCGGCAGGCCACCGACGTTGTGATGCGCTTTGAGATTGGTCAGTGACTCAATGATGTCGGCATAATTTGTTCCCTGCACCAGCGCCACAGGCGTGCGACCCTGTTGCCGTGCTTGCTGCACAAAGGTGTCGATGAAACATTGCCCCACGGCGCGGCGCACCTGATCGTAGTAGCGCGCTTCCCCCACGGGCTCTGGGCCGGTATAGGGCAGGGCCGTAATGTGTTCCAGGAACACCTCGGCAGCTTCGACGTAGGCAATGCCCGCGCTGCCAAAATACCCCCGCACTTCTTCCAGTTCGCCCTCACGCATGAAACCCGTATCCACAAACGTGGCATGCAGACGTGCGCCATAGGCGCGCTGCGCTAAGGCCCAGGCAACCGCTGAGTCAACCCCGCCGGACAGCCCCAGTTCGACGTCGCCAGAGGGCATGACCTGCTGCAACCACGCCACAGCTTGCTCGACATACGCCGCCAAGTCATAGGTGTAGTCTGGCGTGCATCCGGCGCGGGTCATGGCGATGTGCCGCAGAAAAGCCTCGCCATGCTCGGTGTGATCGACCTCGGGGTGAAACACCACCGCGTAGACGTTGTCAGTGCCGATGAGGGCATGCCGACAATGCGTCGTGCTGGCCAATACCTGCCAACCACTGGGCAGCGCGACAATCTCATCGTGGTGATTCATCACGGCGGTGCCGCCGACATAGGCCCCAAAGGGGGCATGCACCTGCACCTGCACTTCGCCAAATTCTGGGGTCGCCGCCGTGGCCACCTTGCCCCCGAGTTTGAGCGCCAGGAGTTGGGCGCCGTAACAGATGCCCAGCACAATGCCCTGTTGCATGAAGAGGGCCAGATCGCGGTCGGCAATGGTCGGGGCATGGTCGTTGCACACGCTGTCGTCCCCCCCCGAGAGGATGACCAGCCTGGGCCGATACCCGCTGGCGGCCACCGCGGGCACGTCCACCGCGTCAATGACACGGCTGCGCAGGCCAATCTCCCGCAACAACTGCGCAATCATCGGGGTGGATTTCGAACCGAAATGCACAATGAGCACTTGCGCATCGTCTGCCGTGCCCCAAGGAAATCGTTGGATACGCTGTGTGGGTTCCATGCCGTGACCTCTCCCTGGCAATGCTGCCGGTATGCTATACTACGACACGCATGAGGCGCCTTACACGCCTACCCGCTCTGACCGGGCGTGGAAGCGCGCAGGCCTGTCCATTCTCACGAAAGCCAGTGCGATGCCACAATCTCCAGGACTCTGTGCCGCATGTCAGCATGTGAAGGTGACCGCGACCACGCGGGGCAGTGTGTTTTATCTCTGCCTACGGTCACAGACCGATGACTCGTTTCGCAAATATCCGCCCTTACCGGTCTTGCAGTGCCGTGGCTATGAGCCGCCGCCACCGTCAGCGCCGGTACGCTAGCGTGGTCACTTCCTGGCCAGTCGCCCGCGTCAGTTGGGCCGCCGCGATATTCACGTCCCGCACCGTCGTGTAGTATTCGCTCACCACCCTGGCGTACAAGCCGAGATTTTCAAACACCTCTTTGCCCTCGCCGAGGCCTAATTCAAAATTGGCCAGCGTGGTAGCCAGCAAGGCACGGACGGCTTTGCGGGCATCTTGGACAGCCGCCATTTTTTGTTGCGTTTCCTGCACTTCCAGATAGCGCCGCTGCATGTCCAGGGCAATGCCGGAGGTGGCGTTGTGCTTTTGGGCTTCCACCTGAGAGAGCTCGGCAAGGCGTTCTTCAACCTTCGCCTGGGTCATCCAGAAATCGAGCTGCCAGCGCAACCCCACTGCCGCCCCACCATGAAAAAAATTAAACTCGTCCTTGGCGAATGGACTGTCCTGATTGTCGCGGTTGGGGGCGGTGGCATAGCGCAGACCACCGGCGAGAAACACGGCAGGATAGTAGGCACCACGGGCCGCTTCCACCCGCGCCTGACGCGCCGCCAGGCCCGCTTCCAGTTGCGCGATGTCGGCACGATGCACCCCGGCCTGCTCCAGATAGCGCCCCAGGGGCTGGAGTTGCAGGGCCACAGGCTCCAAACGCTCGTCCGCAATATCGACATCCGCCTCCAGCGGGATACCAAGCTGCCGCAGGAGGGCGCCACGGGTCACGGCAATGGCACGCTCCAGGGTATACACCTCGCGGGTCACACTGGCGAGGCCAATGCGCAGCTTGAGCACGTCCTGTTGCGTAATGGTACCCTGGCTGGCCTCCAGACGCTTCTGCGCCGTGTCCAGGGCTTTGGTAAAATTGTCCCGCACTTCATCGAGCAACGTTTTGAGTTGGCGGCTGAGCAACAGATTGTAATACAGCTCCTTGACGGTAGCGATGGTGGTGTCCCGCGCACTCTGCGTTGCGGCCCGTTTGGCCTCCACGCCGTGACTGGCGGCGAGGATTTCGGCGCTGAGACGCCCAAACGTATACAAGGGCTGCACCACTTCAAGCTCGCCACGCGAAAAGGGACCGAGATCGTTAGTGGTCCGCCCCGTGACCGCATCGCCTTTGGCCCCATTGATCACCCCGTTAATGCTGGTAAACGTCGCTTGCGGTAAACGCCCGGCTTTCGCTTGGGCCAGTTGACTCTCGGCAATACGGATGCCTGCTTGGGCTTCGGTGATGTCCGGACTCGCCGTGAGGGCGCGTTCCAGACATTGTTCGAGGGTCAGGCGCTGGGCTGCCGAGGCCACTGAACCTACCAGGAGGCTCCCGAGGAGGAGACTCAGCAGCAATACACCGCGCGGCATCCAGGTCTGCGTGTTCATTGCGCTCCTTATACCTAAGAGCCCGGCCCCTACGACGTGGACAGAGGCCTCGGGCTGGCGGACGGGTCTTGGACGGGCCGACGGAGAGACGCGCTGACGCGCTGGCGTGCTCTCATCCTGTCGTGCAGTCCAGCGTTTGTGCCTGCGCTGCCGCAGAACGATAGGCGAGCATGGTCAGGCGTAAGCACGTTTCTGCTTCGCGTAGACTCCGCGACCATTGTGTCTGGTCGCCCAGCGCCGCATAAAAATCTGGCAGCATGGCGGCACACCAGTCTGGGTGGTATGAGCCTGCCGACAGGGCGGCTGGAAACACCACAGTGCGGGGGGCCTGACCATGTGGCGCAATATGCAAGTGAGCATCCTCCAGGCCTAGAGTGCCGCCCGCGCCGTGGATCACGATACGGTTCATGCGCTCTGCAGCGGCCCACGTCAGATGGATCTTGGCAGTCGCCTGCGGAAACTGCACGTCACACGTCACCGTATCTTCGACCCCGGTGGCCAAGTACAGGCGGCGCTCGACTGTGGCCGCGATGCGCTGCGGAGCTGCGTCGAGCAGGAAAAGCAGCAGATAAAACGCATGCCAGCCGTGATCGAGGAGGATACCACCGCCCGCCATGGCCGGATCAAGCCGCCAACCCGTCTCGCCTGCCGGTTTCGTGCGCAAGGTGGTGCATTCCACCGCCGTGGGGGTGCCGATCACCCCGTCGAGCAGGAGGCGTTTGAGCGCCTGGATACTCGGGGCATATTTCCAGTTGTGCATGGGAAATACCAGGATATTGGCCGCGGCCACGGCGTCTATGATGCGCTGCATGGAGTCCGCCGTGCAGGTGACGGGTTTTTCACACAGGACATGCACCCCACGGGCACAGGCCTGGAGCACGCTGGCTTCATGCTGCGCTGGCGGGGTGCAGATGTCGAGGAAATCCACGTCTTCGTGGGCCAGCAGCGTGTCGAGATGGCCATAACAGCGGACAGCGGGCAGCAACGCCTGCACCTGGGCGTGCTGCGCCGGGATGGGGTCCACCGCGGCGACGATCTGGAAGCCGGGCGTTGCCTGCCAGGCCGGGACGTGCGCCTGACAGGCGACCGCACCACACCCAACAATCGCCCCTTTATACATAGCGGTACTGGCCCTCGTCGGCAATGCCTTGGAACACCTCGTCGAGGATGTCCAGCCCCTCTCGCACCTGGGTCTCCGTAATGACCAGTGGCGGATTGATCCGCACACGCGGGAAATAGCCCATCAGAATGAGGCCACGTTTGAGGGCTTCCTGGAAAATGCGTTCGGTCACCGGCGCGGACAGCTCTTCTTTGGTCTGACGGTCTTTGACGAGATCGAGGCCAATGAGCAGTCCCTTGCCCCGCACGTCCCCGATAAACTCGTATTTCTCTTGTAAGGCACGCAGGCCATCGAGCAGGATGGCACCGACTTGCTCGGTATGCTCCACCAGATTGTCGCGCACAATCGTCTGGATGGTCGCCAGCGCGGCGCTCGCCGCCAAGGGATTGCCGCCGTAACTGGACGAAGAGGCACTCGGCTTGGAAAACGGCGCGGCGGCGGTAATCTCGGGCGTCGACACCAGGCCACTGACCGGGAAGCCCCCGCCCATGCCCTTGCCAATGGTCATAATGTCCGGCACCACCCCGGTGTGTTCGCTGGCGAACATCGCGCCGCTGCGCCCAAAACCCGTGATGATTTCGTCGACAATGAGCAAGGCGCCAATTTCCTGCGCAATCGCTTGTACGCCCGGGAGGAATTCCGGCGGCGGCACAATGTTTCCGGCAGTGCCCTGGATGGGTTCGATGATAATCGCGGCAACGCTCCCTGCCGTCGATTTCTTAATGCTCTGGCGCATAAAATCGAGGCAAAACATACCACAGTCGGGATAGCGCATCTGGAAGGGGCAGCGATAACAGTCGGCGTAGGGCACCAGGTGCGTGCCCCCGGGCAGCGGCCCCCACCCGTGTTTGGATTCATCACCAATCAGGCCCATGACCCGTCCGGTCTTGCCGTGGAAACCACCCCAGAAGCCCACGATCTCGAATTTCTTAGTATACGATTTGGCCAGCCGGATCGCCGCTTCCACCGCCTCTGCCCCACCGCTGTAGAGCTGCGTCTTGGTCAAGTTGCCCGGTGTCAGCGACGCGATGAGCTCGAGTAACTTGACGCGGTTTTCCGTCGTAAAACTCCCGACTATCACTTTACGAATCTGGGCTTCCAGGGCCTCGACTAACTGCGGATGCGCATGCCCGAGGCTGGCCACCGTGACCCCGGCGTAGAAATCCAGGTAGCGATTGCCGTCGACATCCGTCAGCGTGGCACCTGCGCCGTGGGAGATGGTCAAGCGGGCCAACTGGGCAATACGTTGAATACCGGGAGCGAGGAACTCCTGCTCGTCGGTGAAAAGCGCCACAGACTGTGGACCGGGTACGGTAGAAACACACGGAGATGCCTGCTGCGGCTGGGTCATATTCCATCCTTTTGGAGGCGATGCTCAACGTCGGGTCGTGTGCTGTGCGAGCATAGCGATCGTTTCATCAGTAAGCACGTGGAAAGTCACCGAGAGAAGCTCGACACGCCAAGAGCGCACGCACGCCACCAGGGAGCCCCTTGCCACATCAAGCAGAGTATATAGCACGTGGCCCCGAGGCTTGCGAAAAATTTCCATGGGAAGGCACCTGAGGGTTCAGGACTGGCGGTGCTCTGGCGGCCTAGCCGCACGGTCTACTCCTGGCTGGCATGCAGCACCAGGCGGTAGCCGCCACCTGGCTCGGTGTGCAGATACCGTGGCTGGCGCGGATCGTCCCCCAGGCGCTCGCGTAAACGGCTGATGGCCGTATTCAAGCGACGGCGTTGGCTGTCATCCAGGTCGTCAAAGGGCAAATGTAAAACCTGCTCGACCAAGTCGCGCGCCCTGTGAGGGCGCCGCCAGCCACGGGTCGTCCTGCGTACCGCGGAGCAGCACCGCCTGGCGGGGGCGAAGGGGCGCCTCCAGACAGCCATGGAGGCCCCTATCCCCTGGCGCAACGCACGCTTGGCCATGGTGGACGCCGCCCTCGAGACGCGGCTGCGAGACGCGGCTGCGGGCGAGCCCCCTGTGGCGGGAAAACGATGACCTGTGGCCGCGTGCCCCGGGGAGTGGCCCCATAGGTGCCCGGACGTGGTTGGTGGCACGCCCCGCGTTGGGGACGCTCACGCGCCCGCAGATCGCGGCGTTGGTGGGCGTGGCACCCCTCCATGGTGACCGTGGGACTCTCCGCGGGCGGCGGATGCTTTGGGGCGGCCGCGCTCCCGTGCGCACGGTCTTGTCTATGGGTCCCCTCGTGGCCACGCGCTCTCACCCGCGGATCACAGCCTTGTATGCGCGGTTGCTCGCCGCGGGGAAGGGCAAAAAAGTGGCGCTGACGGCATGGAGGCAGAAGTTTTTGCCCTTCCTTAACGCCCTGTTGAAGCATCGGACCCCCTGGAAAGATCAAGTTGTCTAGGGCTAAAAAATATAACAGGCACCCGTGACAACCAAGACAGTTGCTCCGCTCCTGCGTCGCTCCGGCTTCCGGTAGCAGCTGAGCGCCAGCATTCGGCGCCAAAGGCGCAGAGGAACAAACAGGAGGACATTCCTACGGAAGAGCATAGCATCCTCTCAACAGCAGGCATCGTCTCCCCGGGCAGATAATGACGGTGCCAGTACCAAGGTCGATGGACAATCATCTCCCGGAGAAGTGTCATGCCCTCAAGAACTATACGCGCCCACTTTGACGGTGAGCGCATTCACCTCGATGAACCATGTATGTTAGAGCCCGATACGCCCCTGCTCGTCGTCGTCTTGCCAAAGCAACAAGATACCCACGAACCTGCCGACGACCATGCTGATTGGATACGTCTCTCCCAACAGGCATTCGCCAAGGCGTATGGTGAAGACGAGCCTGCGTATCCCGTAGACACCATCAGGGAGCCGAATCCTGACTAGAGGGTGTTATGCACTTTGAAGTTTCTACTGGGAGACTGGAGGTATGAACCGACAACCATACCCCAGCGAGAGCAGTGATGACGCATGGGCCTTGGTGGCCCCCTATGTGACCCTCATGACCGCAGAAGCGCCTCAGCGTCCTCAGAGCTTGCGCGAAGTCGTGCACGGTGTGCGCTGGGTGGTGCGGACGGGCGCGGCGTGGCGTTTCATGCCGCATGACCTGCCACCATGGTATACGGTGTCCCAACAAAGTCAACGCGGGCTGAAGGCCGGGGTGTGTGAAGCGATCGTGCAGGATCGGCGCGCGATCGTGCGGCTGGCGCAGGAGCGCCACGCCGAGCCTGCGGCGGCGCTTGTTGACCGTCGCACGTTGCCGTCGACCCCAGACAGTGGTACCCGGGCCGGGTAGGACGGAGCGCAACGCCAACGAGGCAGGAAAGTGCCCATGGCGGTGGAGACGTGGGGGCATCTGTGGGCGTGGCATGGGACCCCAACCACCGTCCAGGACTGCGCGCAGGTGGGGCGGTTGGCCGCGCACGTGCCAGACGTCATGGGTGATGCCGTGGAACGCGTCTCTGTCGACCAGGGTTCTACGGGTGCCCACGCCGCGCAGGCGGCTGCGGCCCACCATAGGCCACTCGAAGTGGTCAAACTCTCCGAGGCAAACAAGAGCTTTGTGTTGCTGCCGAAGCGGTGGGGGGTCGCACGCAGCGTTGGCTGGGCAGGGCGGTTCCGCCGTCTCGCCCGGGATGATGAACAGTTGGCTGACACTCTCCAAGGCTTGCACTGTGTCGCTTGCGCTATTGTGATGCTCAGACGCTTCGTAGAACTTATGGTTCAAAATACATAACACGCTCTAAGCTGTTTTCTCGATGGTATACTGACCTGCGTCACGGTAAGTACGTCGTCGTCGTGGTCGTCAGCGAGCGCGAGCCGCGTGCGCGCCACTGGATCATCACGGCATACATCGCCAGAAAACTGGCGCCAGGGGAAACGGAATGGGAACGCGATTGACATTTGCCTATGATCGAGAGGCCTACATCCTACATATTGACACGTGTCCACCGTATGCTGAGCAAGAATCGGAGGAATGCGGCGACGAAGTCATTGCCCGCCTCAACCCTGATACAGGGGCAGTGGAGAATCTTGAGGTGTTGTTTTTCTCGACGCGGCTGTTACGGAGCGAACTCTTCAATCTGCCAATTACGGCAGAACTATGGCCAGCCAGTAGAGACGGAGCCTAATATCGGCCTGCAGGCGACCGCCTCCAGCCTTGTATCTTTACGGGGTGATGTGGGGGCATCCCCATCACGCAGTCCCAGGACGTTGTAGACCTATTGAGCCTTAGTCCATCGAGACTGGAGCGTCGCGTGGGTCGTCACGTTCTGGACTCCCAGAGCCCGTACAGGTGTCTGGTGCCCTTGAGCCCGTATGCGCAAGGTCGGGCGGACAGGAGTGCGTAGGAGTGACGTGCCATGTTTTGTAGGGATTGATGTGGCCAAAGCCCAGTGGGATATTGCCCTGCGCCCCTCTGGGGAACGCTGGGCCGTCGCCAATGCTGCCAGCGGGGTGGCGACGCTCGTGGATCGGGTGCAGACCCTCCACCCTACCCTGATTGTGCTCGAAGCCACCGGGGGCCTAGAGCGCGCGGTGACGAGCGCCTGGGCCGCGGCAGGTCTCCCCGTGGTCGTCGTGAACCCGCGGCAGGCCCGCGATTGTGCCCGGGCCACGGGCCAGTTGGCGCAAACGGATGCATTGGATGCCCGCGCCCTGGCCCACTTTGCCGACGTGATCCGCCCGACGCCCCGGCCGCTGCCCGACGCCCAGACGCAAGAGCTGCGTGCCCTGTTGGGGCGCCGCCAGCCACTGAGCGTCATGCGGACCGCGGAGCAGCACCGCCTGGTAGGGACGAGTGAGCGCCTTACGAAGGCTATTGTTGCCCATATTCCGTGGCTCAATGCGGCCATCGCCACGCTGGACCACGACCTCGAGACGACGCGCCAGGCCAGCCCCCTGTGGCGGGAAAACGACGAGCTGTTGCAGCGTGCCAAGGGCATGGGGCCCGTGTTGGCCCGCACGTTGTTGCTGGAACTTCCTGAGTTGGGGACGCTCACACGGCAGCACATCGCGGCCTGAGTCGGCGTGGCGCCCCTCAATGGCGACAGTGGGACCCTCCGCGGTCGGCGTACGATCTGGGGCGGGCGCGCGCATGTGCGCACCGTGCTGTATATGGGCACGCTGGTGGCCACGCGCTATAACCCGCAGATCAAAGCTTTTTACGAGCGACTCCTCACGGCGGGGCAAGTCAAAAAAGTCGCCCTGACGGCGTGCATGCATAAGTTGCTGACCATGCTCAATGCCATGCTGAAGCATCGGATGCCCTGGCAGCCACAGGAGGTCCAACACTAAAAAATAGAGAAGGTCCCCTTGACAATCAAGACAGTTGCTACGCTCCTGCGTCGCTTCGGCTTCCGGCGGTGCCTGAGAACCGGTTTAAAGTCTTTTGGAAAGATGATCTACTGTGCTTCCACACACCAGGGAGGCAGTAGGACCGTGGTGTATCCAAGCGACATCAGTCGCGAGCAGTGTGAGAGGATGCGTGGTGCTCTGGCATCGGCACGGAAG